>MDTE01146629.1_pt1 | contig 13540 bp, 10 predicted proteins | sample 811231 | NCBI WGS metagenome assembly MDTE01 (sample SAMN05326651, study PRJNA326480) | marine metagenome | isolation source: seawater | place: Indian Ocean: Red Sea | collected 2010
GTTGAGGGAATAATTCGAGCAAGAGATAAAGCAATTATAGTTGACGATACCTGTACAACGGGGGGCAGTCTTTTAATGGCTACTAAAGCAGTAGAGAAACAAGGGTGCAGCATAGCGGGAATAATTTGTGTCGTTGATAGAGGCGAAGGTGGAGGGCAAGAGATAGAAAAATCTGGGTATAAATTTAATTCGTTGTTAAAAGTTAATAATCTTAAATTAATTCCAAGTGTTTAATCAACTTTTTTAATAATTATACTAGCATTTTGTCCGCCAAAACCAAAATTGTTTGACATTGCATGTTTAATATTTATATCTTGTGCTTTGTTGGGAACATAGTTTAAGTCACATTCGGGATCTGGGTTTTCAAGGTTAATGGTTGGGTGAACTTTTTGATTAATAATGGATAATATTGTTGCAATTGCTTCTAACGCGCCAGCGCCACCCAATGCATGCCCAATCATGGACTTAGTTGAACTAACAGGGATTTTATAAGCTCTTTCTTTAAATGTTTTTTTAATTGCATTGGTTTCGCATGCGTCATTTAAAGGAGTTGATGTTCCGTGTGCGTTGATATAATCAATGTCATTGATGCCAATAGCTGCGCTTTGCATGGCTCTTTGCATAGCTAAAATTGCTCCGTTTCCACTCGGGTCTGGTTGAACTGGGTGGTAGGCATCAGAAGATACGCCCATGCCTGCAATTTCGCAAAACACATTAGCATTTCTTTTTAATGCATGGCTTTCTGATTCTAAAACAAGTATGCCTGCCCCCTCTGAAGGAACAAAGCCGTCTCTTAGCGAATCAAAAGGGCGGCTAGCTTTTTCTGGTTTGTCATTTTTTGTACTCAATGCCCTTAGGGCGCTAAATCCCCCTAGTCCAAGTTTGCTTATTCCTGCTTCGCAGCCCCCCGCTAAAACCACATCACACAGCCCGTTATTTATAAGTTGTGCTGCGTCACCTATTGATTGGGTACTGGCAGCACAAGCGGTTACAACAGTTGAACTAAACCCCTGAAAACCAAACGTTCTTGAAATATTTGCCGCAGCCATGTTTGGGAGAATCATTGGAATAAAATATGGGCTTATTTTCGTTTCGCCTTTTGTTACTTGTAGTCGTGAATTGTATTCTAGCTCCGGGAATCCTCCATTCCCATTTCCAATTATTACTGCAGTTGAAGTTTTTTCTTTTGTTGATAGTTTTAAATTAGAATTTTCAATTGCCATGATAGCAGCAGCAACAGCCATTTGAGAAAATCTTGCCATTCTTTTTGATTCTTTTCTGTCAATGTAGTTTTCAGGCTGAAAAGTGTTAACTTCACCAGCTATTTTAGATGGGAATTCTTCAGGATTGCACAAAGTCATTTTTCCTATTCCAGATTTCCCTGCCACAAGATTAGACCAATATGATTTAATATTTTCTCCCAACGGAGAAACCACTCCTATTCCTGTAACATATGCTTTTATTTTAGATGAATTGCTCATATTTATAATTATATTATTTAGTTATAGATAAGGATATAATTCTGGGGTTATATTGTTTAAATATTCTAACGCTTCTCCGGCTATGGCAACTGACCCGGCAATAAGTATGTTTTCATTTTTGTTGTGTAATTTTACCAATGCTGACTTGACGTCAGAACATTGATGATATGTTATTTTTTTTTCGTCGATGCTATTTATCAAATCAGATGTCGGAATAGCCTTGGGGTGGCGAGATTTAACAAAATATATTTTTTTAGAAATTGATGCTAATGAATTAACGCTTTTTTTGTATGAATGACCAGAAGATGCCCCAAAGATTAAAATAAATTTTGTATTTTGTATTTCTTTTAATGATTTTATTAGTTGATTTGTGGAATGCCAATTATGCGCACTATCAATAAAATATGAATTGGTGTGTTTTTTTATTATTTGAAGCCTTCCTGGCCAGGCGGCTTTTGCTATTCCTTTTTCAATGTTTTCTTTAGAAATTTTGTAGTTGTTTTGAATAAGCATTTCTGCAGCCAATATGGATAAAGAAATATTTTCAATTTGATGCCTTCCCAAAAGCGAAGTTTTTATTTTGTATTCGTTGATTGGCGTTGTTGCAGTAAAGGATTGATTGATTAGTGTTGTTTTTCGTGAATTAATTTGAATTAATTGAGGCACATAACTTAAAGAAGCTTTGGCCTGTTTTGCTTTGTTTTGAAATATTTTCAATACGTTTTTTGTTTGAGGGGCTAAAATTATGGGGATGTTTTTTTTAATGGCTCCGGATTTGTTTAATGATATTTTTTCAATAGTGTTCCCCAATATTTTTTGATGATCAAGGCTAATATTTGTTATTACAGTTAATATTGGGTTTATATAATTTGTAGAATCATTTTCCCCCCCGATTCCTGCTTCTATAATTTGTATATTGGTTTTTTTGTTTTTAAAATGCCAAAGTGCAATAATCATGATTGCTTCAAAAAAACTTGTTCCCCCAAGTAGCTTTGTTTGTTTTGATTTTATTTTTTGCCAGGTTTTGTTAAATGCAATATAGAAATCTTTTTGAGTAATAGGTTTAAGGTTTATTCTGATTCTTTCTGTTATTTTGGATAAGTGCGGCGAGGTGAACAAGCCGGTGTTATAATTTGATTCTTTTAATATGCTTGATATAAAAGCAGCTGTGCTGCCTTTTCCTTTTGTGCCCACAACATGAATTGTAGGAGTTTGATTTTTGTGCAAACCTAAATCATGAATTATGTTTCGAATTCTGGTTTTTCTTTTTCGTAAATATAAATCTCTATTTGAAGGAGATGTTAATAGTAGTTTTTTCAGAATTGAATGATATTTTGAATTCATTGCTATTGTAAAAGTTTGTTAATTTGTTAAGACAAAATGTTTATTGTTGATTTTTTTCACTTTAATGTTTTTTTCATATAAGCTAGACAGATTCCTGCTATTTATTATTTTATTAGGAGCTCCGTCTTTAAATATTACACCATTTTTGATCATAATAATTCGATTAAATTTCCAGGCAAAATTTATATTATGGGTTGAAACCACTGTTGTTGCTGGTTTCTTCAAAGGTGAATTTAAAATTAAATTCATTACTTCCGATTGATTAAACGGATCTAGGTTTGATGTGGGCTCGTCAAACAATTGAATGGATTTTTTTTGTATTAAATTATGTGACAGTAACACCAATTGCTTTTCTCCTCCAGAAAGATGGGCTAATTTAGAGTCCCATTTGTTAAATAAATTTATTTTTTTAAGAACCTGCATTGTTTCCTTGAAATCATTGTCAGAATATATGTTTTTGTTGTTCTTTTTGGAAAATCGGCCCGTAATCACGAAATCAAAAACATCAAAATGTAACGGCATATAGGGAGATTGTGGCATATAAGATATAAACTCTGGCAATGGCTTTGTTTTTTTATATGTTTTGCTTATATTGTGAAACAGTATTTGTCCTTTATTTGGAATGATATGGCCAGAAATCATTTGAATTAGCGAAGATTTTCCGCTTCCGTTTGGCCCAATTAATAAAATTTTTTCCCCTTCATTAATAGACAGATTTGCGAAAAGCTTGAAAGAAGAATTGTTAAATTTTAGCATAGCATTGTTGAGAGAAATATGTGGTTTTTTATCCATGATGCTGTCCTTCTTTTCTTAATAATTGTACAAAAAAAGGAAATCCTAAAAATGCTGTTATTAACCCTACTGGAATTTCTGTAGGCGACAATATTGTTTTAGCTAGAATGTCTGATGATAATAAAATTATTGCTCCAACTAAAGAGGCCTGAGGAATTAAATATTTTGGATTTGTCCCCCATGCCATTCTTGAAATATGCGGCGCAACCAAGCCTACAAATCCAATAATACCTGTTTGTGATACGGCTATTGATGAAGACAAAGTAGAAGCTATAATCAGTGTGGTGATGGTTTTTTTTTCGTTTATCCCAAGAGAGTAAATTTGTTTGGAGTCTAAATTTAATATGTTAATTTTATTATGTTGGGAAAAGAGTAAAATAACGCAAGGAATTCCAGACAAGAAGACAATATTAAAATTCTCCCATGATGCAAGAGAAAATCCGCCTAGTAGCCAGCTTAATATTGGTTTGATTTCAGGGTTTTGTGTGATTAATATTAATGTGGTAAATGCTCCCATGATTGATGTTATGGCAACTCCTGCCAATATTAATGAGAGGTGATTTAAGTTTTTTGAATAATTTGACAGATTGTAAGTTAAAAACACTGCTAACAACCCTCCCCCAAAAGAAAATAAAGCAGCACCGAAATTTGCAAACGGCAAATTTGATGGATAAATTGTTAAACCAATTACTGCTCCTAAACCAGCACCTGTTCCAACGCCAAGCAAATATGGGTCAGCCAAAGGATTTTTGAAAATTGCCTGATAAGTGCTTCCGGAACTGGATAAAACAATTCCAGTTATTATAGCCAACAAAGATCGCGGGATTCTAAGATTAATAATAATAGTATAAGCAGCAGAGGATAATATAAATTCAGATTTATTAGCGAATATATCAACGGTTATTATTCTTATAATTTCAAGTGGATTTATTTTAGAAGGGCCAAGCAAAACAGAAAGTACAAAAATTAAAAATAACAATAAAATTAAAAATAGAATACTTATAAAATTTTTTGTAGTTTTAATATAAATAATTTCTTTAATATTTGTATTTGTACTCAATTTTATTTATCTATACTTGATAATAATATTTTATTGAAAATTGGAGAATATATTGCCATACCCAATTCTTCTATTCCGTCTATAAATCTTGGGCCCGGGATGGATAGCAATTCTTGATTTGTAGTTATTATTCTATTGTTTTTTACAGCAGTTAAATTTTTAAATTCAGGGGAATTAAGAAAATAATCAGGAGAAGATGTAATAATGATCTGTGGATCTTTTTGAATTATTAATTCTTTAGAATATTGCTTATATCCTGATATGTCATTTGCTATGTTTTGTAATTTTAACAAATTAAGTGTTTGTCCAATAAGTGTGTTATTTCCAGGTGTCCACAATGATCCTGTGTCATAAAATACAGTAGGTCCATTAGAATATTTTTGAAAAAATAGTTTAATGTTGTTTAATCTTTTATTAAATAAATTTGCTGATTCCAAAGCTTTTTGATTTTTGTTTAGTATTTGTCCCCACATAAGAATTCTTGCAGGAATAGATTCAAAATTATCATTTAATGATTGTTGATATAAAACTTTTATTTTATTTTTTTCTAACTGATGCACATATTGTTCGAAAAAAATGTAGAAAAGATCTGGTTCTAAATTAATTACAGATTCTATATTTATATTAAAAGCATCTCCTACTTTTGCAATATTTTTAGTGTTTTGTGGATAGGTGACATATGAATGTGTTCCGATAATTTTATCTTCTGCTCCTAGCGCATATATGATTTCAACAGCAGCTGAATCAAAAGCAATTATTTTGCTTGGCGCTTTTTCAAATGTGATGTTTTTATTGTTGGTTCCGGTGACAATCAATGGATATGAAGTTGCTGCTATTGCTTTATTATTATTAATTGTTTTTGTATTTATATCCTTGGATGGAAATTTAGGTTGCTTTGGTTCTGCTAATTTATATTCATGTATATTTTTGTTACCTTGTGGTTTGCTTGGAATTAGTGCAGGTTTTGTTTTATAACTGTTATTGATTGGGGGAGATGGGTTAAGCGGAATAGACTTGGTTTGTGTGTTGCGAACGGGATTTGTATCGCAAGAAATTAACAATAAAAAAACTATTTGTATAACAAATAGTTTAACAATAAATTTATACATAAGTCCTTCTTTTTATGAACTTTCTGGAAAAGAAGGCTTTTGTTAGAATTTGCATCTTTCCTCGAAGATCAATTAAATTCTAGGATTTGGACCGGGCTAAAAAAGTTTACCGTTGCGGGACAGCGTCGGGATCAAACCGAACTTCCATAATTACACATATATCTTGAAACCTAGAGCTTATTAGAAATTATCACAGATATATTGTACAGTCAATAATTTGGTTTTTAATATTGATTATTAAAATGAAATTTTCATCAATTCTTCTGCAAAAACAATTTCTCCGGAATATTTTTTTGCTGCATTGCCTAATGCTTTTTCTAATACTCCGTGAGTTGAAATATGTTTGCCCATATGGGAAAGGACAAGTTTTTTCACTCCTGCTTTTTCAGCCATTTCTGCTGCACCTTCGGCACTGCATTGGCCTGAAGATTCTTTATCTTTGTCCATAGTTTCCTGATCATCCCAACACATGCATACCATGATATCTGCATCTTGTGATAAATTTATTACGGAATCACAAGGTTGAGTGTCACCAGTAAACACTATAGAAGAATTGTTTGTTGTAAGCCGATAAGCTATGCTGTCGAGATATGGTTGTACATGTTCGGCATTAGCAGTTGAAACTTCCCATGAAGGCCCGGACACAACATCTCCTGCAATAATATCTTTTGGATTGATCCAAGGCTCGTCTTTTGATGAAGCGTTAGTTTTGATTGTTGGAGGTTTCCTTGGAAGAATTCCGCCCCGATTTTTATATACTTGTTGGCTTGTTGGAGCATTAACTCTTGCTTTCCAATCATGGGCGAAAGCTCCATTTTCACCGATAAGATCTTCTGTTAGTTTTTTTGTGGGTTGAGGGCCATATACATTCAAAGTATTTTCTTTTCCTATGCTTTGGTCCCATCTGCATAACAAGAAACATGGATAATCTATATCATGATCAAAATGATGGTGCGTGAAAAATAAGTAGTCAATATTTGTAGGCCATAATCCTGCTTTAACAAGCTTTTCAGTAGCAGCCGGACCGCAATCGAACATTATTTGAGAATTGTGGTTATCTAGTTTTACAACATAGGAACTACCAAATCTTTCTGGAGTTGGAGTAGGAGTTCCTCCTCCCAAAATGTATAATTCAGACATAATAAGATTCTCAATAAGGTTTATTTTTTACTAACATTTAATTGGGCATATTTTTCAAAGTTTCTTATGAAGTCATCGTTACTTTTACTTTGAGCTATACGCCTTATTACATTGGCTGTTGCATCTGAAGTGTCTCTGTCTTTGCCTGAAGGATCAGTGGTTTGAATGCTTATTAATCTTCTGAGCATATGCACTTTTTCTAATATGTTAGCATTTAATTGAAGCTCTTCTCTTCTTGTGCCACTTTTAAGAATATCAACAGCAGGATAAACTCTTCTTTCAGATAATCTTCTGTCAAGATTAAGTTCCATATTTCCAGTACCTTTGAACTCTTCAAAAATAACTTCATCCATTCTGCTTCCTGTATCTACTAAGCATGCTGCCAGAATGGTCAAGCTTCCTCCTTCTTCAGTATTTCTAGCTGCGCCAAAAAATTTCTTGGGAGGATATAATGCATTTGGGTCAATACCTCCTGATAGCGTTCTTCCTGTGCTAGGGACAGCTAAGTTATATGCTCTCGTTAATCTGGTTAAGCTATCTAATAAAATAACTACATCCTCTCCATTTTCTACTAATCTTTTTGCTCTTTCGAGACATAATTCTGCTACTTTACAGTGATCTTCAACAGGCTCATCAAATGTTGAGCTGTAGACCTCTCCTTTTACGGCACGCCTCATTTCAGTAACTTCTTCTGGTCTTTCTCCGATTAAAGCTACAAGTATTTGTATTTCAGGAGAATTTGCTGAAATACCTGCTGCAATATTTTGTAGAACAGTTGTTTTACCTGCTTTGGGGGGCGCAACAATTAAACCTCTTTGCCCTTTCCCTACAGGTGCTATGAGATCAATTATTCTACTTGAGAGCTCTTTGGGGTCAGTTTCAAGTTTAAGTTGTTCTGTTGGGAAAACAGCAGTTAAAGATTCAAATTTAGTTCTAGCTTTTGCTTCTTCAGGATCTATGCTGTTGACAGTTTCCACTTTAATTAAACCAAAATACCTTTCACCATCCTTAGGAGGGCGTGTTTTACCTGAAATATAATCACCAGTTCTTAGCTGGAATTTTCTAATTTGGGATTGTGATACATAAACATCTTTAGCAGAAGGGTGTAATCCATCATTTCGAATAAATCCGTAACCATCATTTAATATAGATAACATTCCAGAAGTTGTGTTAGTGCCACTTTTTTCTGCAATAGAGGTGTATATTGAGTTAATTAATTCAGATTTTTTTGGCGAATCGCCATTTTTTAATAAGTTTAATTTTTCTGCAATTTCTATAAGTTCTTCTTTGCTTTTTGATTGAATTTCAGAATATTCCATTAGTGTGATTTAATTTAGGGTAAAAAAAGATCTCCAAACATTTTTTTGGAGGTGTATATATGAATATACGCTAATAACATAACATAAATTCGTGAATTAGTCTACATGCTTTTGGCGCAACGTTGAGTAAAAGCTTTGAATAAGCCTACTATTTGTTTGGGATGCTCATTTAGACGTTCAGGGTGAAATTGTACAGCAATAATTGAACCATCTTTATTTTCAAAAGCTTCGATTAACCCATCTTCAATTGTATAAGCAGAAGCAAAAAAAATATTTGCTAGTTGCTTATGCCCTATCCCTTGATGATGCCTGCTGTTTACTTTTACTGTACCCCCGGAGCCTAGCATTGTTGCAAGATGACTGCCAAGTGTTATGAATATACGGTGAAAATCTGATTCAATATCCATATATTTTTTGGCATCAAAATTTCCTATTCCTTTTGATTTATTAATTTGTTCTCTAAATTTATACATGTTTTCATAATGTAATTTGTTTACATTTTGAATTAGAGTTCCATTAAAATATACATTTAATAATTGCATTCCTCTGCAAATTCCTAAAATAGGAATATTTTTTTCATAAGCATTTTTTATAAGCTGGATTTCAGCATTATCACGATTAAGAGATGTCCCAAAACATAAGTTATTATCAGAATTTTCCATTCTGTATTGGTAAAGTTCAGGAGAAACATCTCCTCCCCCAGTTAAAACAAGTCCATCATATTTGTGTTTAACAACTTCTTTGGTTGTATTTGTATCTGCAACAATGATTTTGGCATTAAAAAGTTCTAGTGCATTTATATAATTGTCAATGTTTTGATTTAATCCTGCGCTAATAATGATTTTGGGAGCTTTCATGTACTAAACTTTAATTACTGAATTATTTAAAGTTCCTATTTCGCTAATTGAAATACTAATTTGATCGTTTTCTAAAAGTGTAAATTCAGGAGGTGGAACTATTCCTGTACCAGTTAAAAATGCAGATTTTATAGGAAGAGTATTTGATTTTTTTAACCATGTTATTAAATTTGGAATAGATTTATTCATTGATTTTACTGATGATGTTGCATTAAAGATGGTTTTTTTATCTCTGATTATTTTGCAATTAATATTAAATTTTTCATAATTGTTTATTGATTCTGCATCTATAATACAAGGGCCAATTGAACAACTTTTATCATAAATTTTTGCCTGAGTAAGATATAAAGGGTTTTCCCCTTCGATTTCTCTGCTTGTCATATCATTTCCAATTGAATAACCAAAAATTTCGTTATTTATCAAGATTACAGCGAGTTCTGCTTCTGGAACATTCCATTTTGAATCAGATCTTATGCCTATTTTTTGATTTGGAGCTACAAGCCTGTTTCCTGTGGATTTAAAAAATATTTCAGGTCTTTTAGCATTATATACTTTTGCATAAATATCAGGGGTTGAGCTTTCTCTTTTTCTTTCAAATTCGGAATTTTTATAAGTAACCCCCGCTGCCCACACTTCATCAGGGATAAAAGGTAGAAGCAATTTGTTTTTTTCTATTATTTTATCTAAGGCTATTTTTTTTATATTGTTATTTGTTATAAATTGGTTAATATATTTTGATCTGGATATATTTTGCGAATTTGCTTCAATTGATAAGATTTCTATGGTATTAATATATGTGGAATATTCTGTTATATTAAACCCAAAATTATCTGAATAATTTATAATCAAATTTGGCTTGTTGTTTTTTTCTATTCTAAAATATTTCATTGTTCATTTATTCTAATAATCTATAACTTGAAATAATATTATCAGAGCATTATACTCAATTTATATGCTTTTCCTTGTTCCTTTTATAATTAATGGCTTTTTTGAGCTTGGCATTGTCCAAGGCGGAATTGTTTCCCACTTTAACTGCGAATTCAACATGAATATTTTGGAGAATTAAATGCAAAAATTTATATTTGTTACAGGAGGAGTAGTAAGTTCAGTTGGAAAAGGAATATGTGTTGCTTCCATTGGGCGAATGTTAAAAAGCAGGGGATTAAGTGTCTCTTTAATGAAATTAGATCCATATTTGAATGTAGACCCTGGCACAATGTCCCCGTATCAGCACGGAGAAGTTTTTGTTACGGATGATGGGGCAGAAACGGATTTAGATTTAGGGCATTATGAAAGATTTACTGAAACAAGATTAGATGGTTTATCTAGCCTTACGGCCGGACAGATTTATAAAAAAGTAATAGATAAAGAACGAAGAGGCGATTTTTTAGGTCGCACTATTCAAGTTGTGCCTCATGTAACTAATGAAATTAAAGATAGAATTATTCAATTGGCTGAAAGTTCAAATTCAGATATTATTGTAGCTGAAGTTGGCGGAACTGTAGGAGACATTGAAGGATTGCCATTTTTAGAATCTATTAGGCAAATTCCAAACTTTGTTGGTAAAGAAAATTGTTTTTATATACACGTAACATATTTACCGTTTATAAATACAACAGGTGAATTAAAAACTAAACCGACCCAACATAGTGTGCGTGAACTTAGAAGTATTGGTATTCATCCTGATTCAATAATATGCAGAAGTGAATTTGATGTTTCTGAAAAAATAAAAGAAAAAATTTCAATGTTTTGTGACGTATCCTTAGAAGCAGTAGTATCTTTGCCTACTCTGGATTCCGTTTATGAAGTTCCTGTTAGATTAGAAGAAGAGAATCTAGGTAAACTTTTATCCCAAAATTTAAACTTAAGTGATGAAAATGGACACATGGGTGAATGGATTTCAGTAATATCTAAAGCAAATAATTCAAAAAACACAATAAAATTGGCTATAGTTGGTAAATATGTAGAATTACAAGATTCATATTTATCTGTTAAAGAATCTTTGATACATGCTGGTATTAGTAATAATACAGAAATTCAAATTGAATGGATTAATTCAGAGGAAATCAGTTCAAATAATATAAATGATATCTTTAATGATATAAAAGGAATTATTGTTCCCGGAGGTTTTGATAAAAGAGGTACTCAAGGAATGATAGATGCATGCAGATATGCTCGTGAAAATAACATTCCATATTTTGGATTATGCTTAGGAATGCAAATTATGGTTATTGAAGCGGCAAGAAATTTATTAGGATATCAAGATTCTAATTCTACTGAATTTGATGAAACCACACCTTTTCCTGTTATAGATTTGATGCCAGAACAATTAAAAAGTTTACATAAAGGTGGTTCTATGAGACTTGGGTTATATGAATGCAATCTTGCAGACTCTACTTATACAAAAAAAATATATAAACAAAATAATATCAAAGAAAGGCACAGGCATAGATACGAAGTTAATAACAAATATGTAGAAGAATTAAAAAATATAGGATTGATACCTTCAGGAGTACACCCAGAAGGAGACTTGGTAGAAATTATGGAATATAATAATCATCCATTTATGATAGGAGTGCAATTTCATCCTGAATTTTTATCAACGCCTCTCAGCCCCCATCCTCTATTTGTTGAATTTGTTAAATCTGCAATGAATAATAACAATTTTCAATCAAATAAAATAATTAATGAAAAAGAAAGCAAAATCACTTAACAGGAGATAGTTTTGGAGAAAAAATCTAAGTTAACAATAATTGATGCAGAGATTAAAAATGAGATGGAGAAGTCATATTTAGATTATGCTATGAGTGTAATTGTTTCCAGGGCACTCCCAGACTTAAGAGATGGATTGAAACCAGTACACAGAAGAATTTTATATGCAATGCAGGATATAGGCGCAAGGCCAACCTCTTCTTATTACAAAAGTGCAAGAATTGTAGGAGAAGTTTTAGGGAAATATCATCCTCACAGTGATACTGCAGTTTATGATTCTATGGTAAGAATGGCACAGGATTTTTCATTACGAGCAATGCTAATTGATGGCCAAGGAAATTATGGCAGCATTGATAATGATCCTCCTGCTGCGATGAGATATACAGAAGCTCGATTAAGTCCTATAGCAGAAGAAATGCTTGCAAATTTACATGAAGAAACTGTAGATTTTGAAGAAAATTTTGATGGTTCTTTAAAAGAACCTGTTGTTCTTCCAGCTCGTTTGCCTAATTTATTAATAAACGGAGGTTCAGGAATTGCTGTTGGCATGGCCACAAATATACCTCCTCATAATCCTGCAGAAATATGTGAAGCTGTGAATTATTTGATTGATAATCCTTTATGTGAAGATAGTGAAATTTTACGAATTGTTAAAGGTCCTGATTTTCCAACGGGAGCACTGATACTTGGAAAAGAAGGCATTCATTCAGCATATTTAACTGGGCGAGGCAGTGTTATGATGCGCGCTGTAGCAGAAATTGAAGAAAATAATAAAGGTGATAGATTTAGAATTTTAATTAGTGAATTACCTTATCAGGTAAATAAAGCAGCTTTAGTAGAAAAGATAGCAGAATTATCTAGAGATAAAAAAGTTGACGGAATTTCAGAAATAAGAGATGAATCTGACCGAACAGGAATTAGGGTGGTGATTGAATTAAAAAGAGGTTCGCAACCAATGGTTGTTTTAAATAATTTATATAAATTTACTTCAATGCAAACCAGCTTTGCAGTAAATATGGTTGCCCTTGATAAAGGATTGCCAAAAATTTTAACTCTTAGACAGGCTTTAGTAGGCTTTATTGAGTTTAGGGAAGAAGTTGTTAACAGAAGATCGAAATTTGAGTTAAAAAATGCTAAAAACAGGATTCATATATTAGATGGTTTGTTAATTGCGCTGAGTGATATAGATAAAATCATAACTACAATTAGAAATTCTGCTGACTCTGAATCTGCGACAAATAATTTAATTAATGAATTTGATTTAACATTAATACAAGCAAAAGCAATTTTAGAAATGCAGTTAAGAAGACTGGCTGCATTAGAGACAGAAAAAATAAAAAATGAACATAAAGAATTAGAAATTAGAATTAAGGAATTGGAAACTTTAATTAATGATAAATCTAAAAGACTTGAAATTGTTAAAGATGAAACTGCAGAGGTTGCAGGTAAATTTGTTAAAAAGCGATTAACAAAGATAATAAAAGAAGAAGGTTCTTTTGATAGAGCAGCTTTAGAACCTCATGAAAGCGTGGTTGTAACTTTGAGTTCCGGGCAATATATAAAAAGAATCCCATCTAAAACATATCAATCTCAACATGCTGGAGGAAGAGGTAGCAGCGCTCAGTCATTAAGAGAAGATGACCCTATGAAGCAACTTTTAGTTGTAGATACTCATGATATTTTATTGTTTTTCACTAATAAAGGAAGAGTTTTTTCTCTTAACACA
>MDTE01186516.1_pt1 | contig 13540 bp, 15 predicted proteins | sample 811231 | NCBI WGS metagenome assembly MDTE01 (sample SAMN05326651, study PRJNA326480) | marine metagenome | isolation source: seawater | place: Indian Ocean: Red Sea | collected 2010
ATCAGGACAAATGATGATCCTGATATGAACGCGAAAAGGCCTGAAAACACGGCACTGTTCGTCATTGCGTAACCCATGTAAATCCGGCTTCGAAATAAAAGCCGGATATTGGCAAACATACGCATTGGCATGAGCGCCTGATGGTCGGGTACGGTATTGGACTCTCTGAGTCCGAGCCAAACAACCAGTATCAATCCACCACCCCATATAGCAACCACGAAGAAGTTGGCCTCCCATCCAAACCAAACAAGAATGTGGGCGCCGATCAACGGTGCGATGGCAGGTGCTAAACCCATCAAGGCGCCCGAATACGATAAAATACGGGCCGCATTCCGACGATCGAAGAGGTCTCGCACAACTGCCCGCGACACCACACCTGCACTACAGGCTCCAACGGCCTGCATTAACCGCAGAGCAATCAGTGCATCTATGGAGCTTGCAAGGGCACAGGCGGCGCTGGCACAAACGAAAATTGCAAGCCCGATAATAAGGATGGGTTTTCGTCCGAACCTATCAGAAAGCGGCCCATATACTAGCTGGCAGGACGCGAAGCCCATCAGGAATACGCTTAGCGTCAGCTGAACCTCAGAAGTGCTGGCTTCTAGTACAATTGCGAGTGTTGGAAGCGATGGAAGATAGAGATCCGTGGAGAGTGGCCCAATGGCCATCAGCATGGCGAGTATCACTAGAAATGCCGGCGATTCAGGCCGCATGAAAATCTTCCATAAGAATGAATTGCGAGTGAAATCTGTCGGCTCAACAGATGGGCATGTGCGTATTCCTAACCGTAGCGATGTAACTGCGGTCCAGAGTGCCGCAGCCAGGATTTCGCCTCGTCGATGCGACCTACAAGGTCATTCACTAGACGCCAGAATGAGCGACTGTGATTCATTTCGATCAGATGAGCTACCTCGTGGGCTACGACATAGTTCAAGACCCATTCCGGCGCCATAAACAACCGCCAAGAGAACGAGAGCGTGCCGGCATCGGAACAACTTCCCCAGCGCGTACGTGGGTCCCGGATGCTGATACGAGTTACCTGGGCGCCGATACGTCTAGCAGAGCTTTGGGTCTTGATTGAGAGGGCTTCCCTGGCACTCTCCCTAAACCATTTCTTGATCCTGTCCGAACTGTTATTTTGCCGACAATCTGTTAACAACTCTCCCGATTGGTAGCGAACGGTTGCATGATAAGGATAAGTTGATGTTGAATGTCGAATTATGTGAGGCCGTCCCAGAATTGGGACCACAGCGCCATCACAAAAAGGGATAGGGGTGGAAATGTTTGCGAGGTGATTCAGAAGCCACTCACCTTTCTCTTTGGCAAATATTAATGCTTCCTCACGGGTGACGCCGTGTGGAATGATCAATTGTGCCCCCCTGCGCGGGTCTATCTTCAGAAGAATCTGCCGTGCGCGCTCGCTTCGATGGACGTTTAGGTCAACTATTTTACCGTCGACTACGATTTTAGCGGGTTGGCCCATGTGGTCCATGAGTCATTAGGGTTATACCTCAGGCTGTCGCTTTTACACTGAAGCCGACTTGGTCAAGGGATTCGCGTAGTTTCTCGCTCTGAACGGCATCCAAAAGAGTTAAGGGCGGTCGTAGGGCCCGCCAGCCGTTGCGGCCTGTTACGTTCGCCACCGCTTCCTTGAGGGCACCAATGAGCGGGAGCCCATCAAATACTTGACGGACGGCGGTAAGCCGTTCCTGTAATTCTTCGGCATTTGATGTCCCGGTCCGAAATGCCTGATACACTTCTTGCGCCATAGCGCTCGTGACGTTCGCGGAGGCTGAAATGCAGCCCGGGCCGCCTGCCTGCAATATTGGAAGCAGATAGCGCTCGGTACCTGAATAAACGCCGAATCCTGGGAATGTTGCCAACAGGGACGTCATATTGTCCAAATCACCAGAGCTATCTTTCAGGCCAACAACTACATTTGGGTAGTCCTTGAGCAATAACTCAATTGCGCCTGCCGTAATAGGAACACCGGTCATCTTCGGGAAATGATAGAGGACTACTTTGAGATCATCATCTCCAATGCCTTCGATAACACGGGCGAAGGCGTTAGCCAGACCTTCATCTGTGATGCCTTTATAGTAAAAGGGTGGCAACATGAGCACTGTTTTTACTCCAGCCGACAGAGCTGCACGGCTAAGCCGCAATGTGTCCGGCTCAGCGCAGGTGCCGGTCCCAATCATAAGCTTGCTACTGGGTAGATCGGAGTTGCCTACCGCATAAATAATTTCAAGACGCTCTTCGACGCTAAAGGAATTAGCTTCACCGGTGGTCCCGAGCACGCCGATGCCATCGCATCCTCGTTCCAACAGCCATTTAAAGTGCGTGATCATTGCTCCGAGGTCTGGACTAAGATCTGTGTTCATCGGTGTCAGGGCGGCAGCGAGAACGCCCTGGATTACGTTAGTGTCACTCATGATTTTTCTTTTCCTCTGGTTCGGACCTTGTCCCAAGGTATGGGAAAATCCCTCGTGCTGAGGCCTATGCAGGCCATGTTACGATATGTGCGTCGAGATCGTGCGGCATATCTTCCGAGATTGCCTTGTTCCGAACTGAAACGCCAGCATGATGAACAGTTTGTGGATCACCCGACACCAGTGGGTGCCACCAATGTAGTTTGTGACCTTCTGCGATCAATCGATAAGCGCATGTTGAGGGCAACCAGGAAAGGGTGACGACCGCTTTCGGTGACAATACGAGACAATCAGGGACGTGCTTGGTCCGTTCGTCATAGTTTTGGCAACGGCAGGTCTCGAGGTCAAGAAGTCGGCAAGCCACGTCTGTATATTCCACCTCGCCGGTATCAACCCACTCGAGCTTGTTGAGGCAACACCTCCCACAACCATCACATAGTGATTCCCATTCCTCCCGAGACATTTCTTCCAACTTTTTTCGCTGCCAGAATGGAGGCTCTGGTTCCAAATTGGTAGCCGGGGTGGTGGAATTTTTCATCACCAACCCATTAATTGAGATGTTCCAGAATCCGGTTCGCAATCTCGTCTGATGGCGTTCCGAATGTAAAGTGTGTGAGGTAGTTCCCTTCGGGCCCCATAAAATATATCAGCGACGTATGATCCATGAGATAATCCTCATTACCATCGGCTTCATCACTTTTCTTGAAGTATACGCGATATGCGCGTGTTGCGATCTTCACTTCCTCAAGTGTGCCGGTCAGGGCAAGCATACGTGGGTGAAAGTTTTCGACGTAATTTGCCATCTCCTGCACTGTGTCGCGCTCCGGGTCGATGGTGATGAAGATTGGGACAACTCTAGCGGCTTTAGATCCGATCTGCTCCAGCGCGTCCGTAATGGATTGCAATTCTAGTGGACACACGTCGGGGCAGAACGTGTAACCGAAATACACGAGCATATGCTGCCCTCGGAAATCAACATCAGTTACCTTGTTTCCAGCATGGTCAGTTAGGGCAAAGGCTCCACCAATGAGTGCTCGGCTGGTAGGTTTAGATCCATCTAAAAAGGCCACGTCGCCGTTTGATGCCCAGTACCAAGCGCCAAGTAGCATGAGCAAGATGGCCATTCCGCCGCTGACAAGAACGAGCGTTCGCTTGAATATAGAATCGATCAATCGATTTACCTTGTTGCATGAGTTAATGGGTTGAAAACCAAAATATATATTGAACGTTATAGCGTCTTCGACACCCAAAACTCACTAACGGCGAGACATTGCCCAGCAATAATGCCTGATGACTAGGAAGCCACGCGCGCGGTTACATGGGATGCGAACCATGGTTTGGCATTCGAGGCGACTTATTTGGAGCCCAAAATTTTATTCGTTTTATGGGTACACTTTCCATCATGGGTCGGCCCAAGCATCGAATCGTACAATTCCTGATTGCCGTGTGGTTCACAGCGACTATAGTTGGATCACTCCTCTCCGGGGTCCAGGTCTGACATTGACGAATACCACACGCCAATCACCACCAATGCCAGGGCCCTCAATATGGTCCATGCGCGTTGTGGAGAGATTTTCAACAGAGAGGCAAAGCGCCTTATCAGGGTCGATCTCAAGTGTGTAAGCTAACGCTGCTCGAATCACGCCGCCATGGGCGACAGCCACAATATCGCTTCCCGAATAATCTTGGGTTATTCTGCGTGTTACTTTAGCGACGCGACCAATAACATCGATGAAACTCTCACCGCCCCCTGGTGCCCGATGATCGGCTGGAGCCAGCCAGAATTTATGCCAGGGCCGACCGTTGGCAGCTTCTAGCTGGTGTTCAGCCAGTTCATCATAGGTGATGCCCTCCCAGTCTCCGAACTGTTGCTCACCGATATCGGGCTCCTCAAACCGTTCCACTGGTGCGAGTCCAGCCGCGACTATGGCATCGGCGGTATCATGTGAACGCTTCAAATGCGACGTCAGCCAGATGGCATCTCTCGGCAGCCAACTTGCGAGACTTGTAAAAGAGGCGGTGTCGGATACATCGCAGTCAACATCTGCTCCACCATAGAAGCGTCCGTCGAAGCCGACAACTGGAGCGTGTCGGACCCACCACCAGCGTGTGATATCGGTCATTTAGCCTCAGGTTTGATCAAAGAGAATAAAGTCAGTTACAAGTTGTTATAGCGCCGCTAGTTCGTAAAGGCCACGGGTTCTTAACGCTCATTCGCCTATTTGCAAAATCACGCCGTGGACGCGAGCTGAACGGAAAAATGCCAAAAATACGGATATACCGACACCCAAATATCCGATGTTCAAGAGAATAGCGTTGAACATGAGATTTGGTCGAAAGATATCTTCTACAAGAATGGCACGCATACCTTCGAAGACGTGACTGGCAGGTAAAAAGAAGGCGATCGACTGTAGCCAGCTAGGAAGTACTTCGATGGGATAATAAATTCCACAGATCGGGGCGATGGCGAAGATTGTGGCCCAGGCCATGCTTTCGGCTCCGAGGCCAGCCCGAAGTATCAAACCAGATACCATGAAGCCGATAGACCAACCCATAACGATAAGGTTGAAGAAGAATCCGACCAGCGGTAGCCCAAGGGAGTAAAGCGAAAATCCGAACAATAGCAAGGCAAGAAATGAAGCAGGAATCAGTCCGATCAGTGTCCGGATTAAGCTAACCACCATAAGGCTCGCCAGCAGCTCGTATGGCCGGAGCGGGCTAACAAACAGGTGACCTAGATTGCGCGACCACATCTCTTCGAGAAATGATATCGACACGCCCAGTTGGCCCCGAAAAAGCACATCCCAGAGCAGTACCCCTGATAGAAGAATCCCAAAGGCTTGAGTGATGAAATTTGAGTGTCCCATTAAAAACAAGGTGATGAATCCCCATAGAATCATCTGCATGGTTGGCCAATACGCGAGCTCTATGACACGTGGCCATGAACCACGGATGAGATAAACGTATCTAAGCACCATCGCTCCGACACGACGGGGTGAAAACCAGGCATTTCGCCTCATCTTGATGGACATGCCAGTCTTATGTAGTGGCGTTCCACTCATTAGACGGTTTTTTGACAGTTACCGAGGAAGTGATTTCCGCGGGCGATATCCAAAAACACCTCTTCCAGATTGACTCGCCCGTAGAGATCGATGAGTGCTGCGGGCGCACCACGATCCACTATGCGTCCTGCCCGCATCATGATCACGTCATCACACATCCGTTCGACTTCGCCCATGTTATGGGAGGCCAACATGATCGTAGCGCCGGTTTCAGCCTGATACTCTTTAAGGTAACTGCGCACCCAGTCAGCCGTTTCAGGATCGAGTGATGCCGTTGGCTCGTCGAGTAGGAGCAGATCGGGTTTGTTGATCAAAGCTTTGGCCAACGCGATGCGTGTTTTTTGGCCTGCGGACAGACTTGCAATCTTGCGGTCCATAAAATCCCCTAGATCGAAAGCCGCTATTACTTCCTGGAGCCGGGCGCGCGCATTAGACAATCCATATAACTGGGCATAGACCTTAAGATTTTCAGCAGCTGTCAATCGCCCTGGCAGATCCACGTAGGGTGAGGAGAAATTCATGCTTGGCAACACCCGATAACGATGCCGCAGAATATTCTCACCTAGAACGGATATAGTTCCCCTAGTGGGCAGCAACAGTCCCAAGATCATTGAGATCGTTGTTGTCTTTCCTGCACCATTTCCGCCCAGCAAAGCAGTCGCACTTCCGATCGGGATGCTGAAGTCGATGTTGTCTACTGCCACAATGGGCCCAAAGTTCTTGGTAAGGCTGTTGACTGTAATCGCAGGTTCAGGCATGTCGTCCAATATGGGGTGTTTGTCTACTGGCTGCTAGGGGTTCGGAAAATTTGTTGTCGTTGAATCAACTGGCTGATCGAATTCTGAAGGTTTCGTGGTTGCCTGACGAGTGCTAATGTCCTGTGGTAATGGGGAAAATTCATCGTGTCTTATAGCCGCATGGCGGGAGTGAAATCCGTGGGTGAGGCGTATGCCCCTCCAGGACGTCGGATTTACGCGGTCGGTGATATCCATGGTCGAATAGATCTCCTACGTCGCCTCAATTTGCGTATTTTGGCAGATGCTGAGCAATCAGGTGCAGAATCCTGTGTCGTCGTCTATTTGGGAGATTACGTGGATCGTGGAGGACACAGCTGTGAGGTTCTAGAATGTATAATCATGAATCCTATTCCAAATTTTGATTGTTTCAGCCTGATGGGAAATCACGAAGCCTTTCTCCTTGAGTTTCTTGATAATCCGAATCGAGGAGAGATATGGCTGTTTAATGGCGGTGACACAACGTTGCGGAGTTATGGTGTTGAAGTGGGCGATCCCGAATTCTACGTAGGCGGTTGGCCATGGCTCCGAGACCGCTTTCTTGAGTGCCTGCCCGAAACGCATCTAAAATTTCTGAAGACTATGCCGTTGATGCATGTAGAAGGTGATTACGTGTTTGTGCATGCTGGAATTCGGCCAGGAGTCCCGCTGATGGATCAATCTCGGGAGGATCTGCTTTGGATTAGAGAGGACTTCTTGGATCATGAAGAAAGCCTTGAGAAGGTGGTTGTTCACGGTCACACGCCATTCAAGGAGGTTCAGGTCGAATCTAATCGAATAAGCATTGATACTGGCGCTTGGATGTCCAATGCCCTGACCTGCGTGGTGCTTCATGATAATCAACACACTTTCATTCAGACCTGACTTGTGGCTTTCATGACATCTGGCAAACTTCGGTACTGTCGTGTCTGATTCACCACACTTAACTGATATACTCCCGACCCTTAGCGCCGGCCGGGTGTTGGTTATAGGTGACCTGATGCTTGATCGTTATGTGACGGGCGAAGTTAATCGTGTCTCACCCGAAGCACCGATCCCAGTGATGCGGGTTGACAGCGAAGTCGAGATGCTCGGTGGTGCTGGTAATGTCGCGGGAAATGCAGCAAGTCTGGGCGCGCGGGTTATACTCGTCGGATTGGTCGGAGACGACCCGCAGGGCACGCGCGTCACCGAAATACTTGCAAAAATCGAGGGTATCGAATTTCGACCGATCATCAGCCCTGGTACTCCGACGACTGTGAAGACTAGGTATATGGCTTCCGGCCAACAACTCTTGCGTACGGATATCGAAACTAGGTCCGAGCTCCCTGCACATGTTCTATCGCAAATTATCGATCATGCCCGGCGTGACCTGAAAGCAGCCAGCATTGTAGTTTTGTCGGATTACGCCAAGGGCGTTCTCACGGACGATGTCATCAATGATATTATGGGTGCCGCCTTAGACTTGGGCGTACCCGTCGTGGTTGATCCAAAAACCGAAGACTTTTCTAGGTACCGCGGCGCTTCACTTCTGACTCCAAATCAGGAGGAACTGGCGCGAGCAACCGGGCTCAACATCGATGATGATGAATCTGTTGTGGAGGCGGCACAACAAGCTCTTGCCGACGCTGGTGTAGGCGCCATTCTTGGGACACGCGGTGCACAAGGCATGACATTGCTTGTTGCGGGACAAGACCCTATTCATTTACGGACACGAGCCCGTGAGATTTTTGATGTATCCGGCGCGGGTGATGCTGTCGTCGCTACTGTTGCGGCGACCCTTGCGGCAGGACATAAATTAGAGGCGGCCGCTGCACTGGCCAATGTTGCAGGCGGGGTGGTTGTCGGAAAAATCGGAACGGCAGTAGTGCGCCCTGACGAGATCATCACGAGTCTTCACAGCGGCACATTTTGGGGCGCTAAAGGAAAGGTGGTGTCCCTCGATACAGCACTCGACCGAATATCTCTATGGCGGCGTCACGACCGAACCGTGGTTTTCACCAACGGCTGTTTTGATTTGATACATCCTGGTCATATATCGCTGCTGGAGCAGGCGCGTGCTGCCGGAGATGTTCTTGTGGTCGGCTTGAATTCCGATGCATCTGTCGCACTTTTGAAGGGAGACGACCGTCCTGTACAGACTGCTGCAGCACGTGCTTCAGTTCTAGCGGGTTTGGCGATGGTCGATCTGGTTATCGAGTTTGGTGAGGAAACACCCCATGCCCTGATCAAAGCAATCGAGCCCGATGTTCTTGTAAAGGGTTCAGATTATGTTGAAGAGGATGTCATAGGCGGCGATTTTGTGACGTCCTATGGGGGCAGCGTACTTTTAGCGGATTTAGTGCAGGGTTATAGTTCTAGCGATACAATTTATCGTGTTAGCCATCGTAGAGGAGATAAATCGTGATCGTCGTCACTGGTGGTGCCGGCTTCATCGGCTCCAATATCGTGGCGGCCTTAGAGGCTCGTGGCGAAACGGAAGTTGTCGTATGTGACAGCCTGGGCGACGGTGACAAGTGGCAAAACATAGCCAAGCGAGAACTTTTTGGTATCTTGCCTCCTGAAGCACTATTTGATTTTCTTGATAGTCGGAAAGGTGAGGTCGATGCAGTGTTTCACATGGGCGCGATTTCCTCGACTACTGCTACCAATGCTGATCTCGTCATTGCCAATAATTTCGATTTTTCGCTTCAACTTTGGGAGTGGTGTGTCCTCGCCGAGGCACGATTCATTTATGCGTCTTCGGCCGCGACGTACGGTTCCGGCTCTGGGGGGTTTGATGATGACGGGTCGGTTGAGGCTCTCTGCGAGCTGAGGCCCTTAAACCTCTACGGCTGGAGCAAGCACCTCTTCGACCGCCGCATAGCGCGATTGAATGCAGAGGGAAAGCCTAGGCCACCACAGTGGGCAGGCTTAAAGTTCTTCAATGTGTTTGGCCCCAACGAATATCACAAGGGCCCAATGCGTAGCGTCGCTCAACAGCTACATGAACAAATCTCTGCTGGCGACTCAGTTCGATTATTTCGGTCACATCATCCAGATTATCCAGACGGTGGACAAATGCGCGACTTTGTGTCCGTTGATGACTGTGTCGATGTCATGATGTGGCTTTGCGATACTCCAGAAGTATCTGGTCTGTTTAACTTGGGAACAGGCACAGCACGAACCTTTGCCGATCTTGCGGGGGTAGTATATGCCACCATGGGTTTGGAGCCGGATATCGAATTCATCGATACACCTAAGGAAATTCGCGACAAGTACCAATATTTTACTGAAGCCAACATGGCCAAATTGCGCATCGCCGGCTACGGTCACGAGTTTCGATCTCTTGAGGATGGCGTCGGAGATTATGTTCAAAATTTCCTGGGCCAGACCGATCCTTACCGATGAAGCAGATCTCATTTAAATAGGTTATCGCAGAAGAGCGAAGGCTGGACTCGATGAGCGTAGTATGTCTGAACATGCTGTTCTTATATTGAGTCCCATGTTGCTGATGAGTTGTTGTTCATTCGTGCTGGGCGCGGCTTACCCGTATTAATAAACCAAGGCGGGAGGCCGAGATCATCGTAACGCGCTACCTTGACCAAGGTAGCCCATTAAGGGAGTTTTGCAGCAGCTTAAAGGGAGAAGATTTTTGACAACACGTCAACAAGTGGCGGATCGGCTTCGCGAACTTGTGTGCAACGCACGCCGTATCGTCGTATTCACTGGGGCAGGAATTAGCACTGAATCGGGAATCCCAGATTTTCGTAGCCCCGGTGGACTGTGGACACAGAATAAGCCGATCGATTTCAGCGACTTCATCGCCTCTAAAGAGATGCAGCGGGAAAACTGGCGGCGTAAGATCGAAGTCGATAAGACGATGAAAGTGGCTGAACCCAATCGCGGCCATCTTGCCGTGGCTGCACTCATAAGTCGCGGTATCGCTACCGTCGTGATTACCCAGAATGTGGATGGGTTGCATCAGAAATCTGGGGTCCCTGACAAGCAAGTTATTGAATTGCACGGTAACAGCACCTACGCCACTTGTCTCGATTGCAACACCCGTTATGAGTTGGACACTATAAAATTAGCATTCGAGTTCGATGAGACACTCCCAATCTGTAACTTCTGTGGTGGTATCGTCAAACAAGCAACGATCTCCTTCGGGCAGGCGATGCCCCTTGAGGCCATGCAGCGCGCACAGGAAGCGACGCTGGCATGTGATCTGTTTCTGGCGATCGGCTCATCGCTAGTGGTGTATCCGGCAGCGGGCTTCCCGATCATGGCTAAGGACAGTGGCTCAGCTCTTGTCATAATAAATAGGGAGGCTACAGATCTGGATAAGTTCGCAGACCTTGTTGTCAACGATGAAATTGGTCTTACACTATCCGACGCGGTCGGCTTGAATTAACTGCGATTTCTAAACATTTTCGCGAAACGGGTAAATCCAACAAAGTTAGCCCCACGACTTCGGCAAAAATTAAAGAGGATGTACGTAGAAAAGGTTCCCTCTAAAGGGTGAAGCGAAAATTTTGGTTCAGTGTAGTTCTTTAGGACAATTTAGTGATCCGGTTTCCAGCGAAACCCGTCGGAGCTTCCAACGATGAAGCCGGCTGTTGGTGCTGAGAAATGAGCGGGAAAGACTTTGACTGAAGTGTCAGCATAGCGTGCAAGAAAATCCTTGCGGGTCGCTGCGGACGCTGCGGGGTCGATGCAGGCCACACTACTTATATGTGGCATGGCGCACTGGATGGGATGGTGGATCATGTCTCCGGTCAGGACGGCGCCGTAACCGTTCGACTCAAGACGCACTGAATAGTGCCCCGGTGTATGGCCTTCCGAGGGCTCAACCCACAAGGTGTCGTCCATCGCGTAATCACTGTCGATAGTCACGGCATTACCAGCCTCAATTACTGGCAAAACAGAGTCCCGATATCCTTGCCAGTGGTTACCATCGTCCGCGGGAATAGCCGAAAAATAGTCGAGTTCCTTTCGGGAGAATAGATACTTAGCGTTAGGGAAGGTTGGCACCCATTCCCCATTTTCCAGTTTTGTGTTCCAACCTACATGATCACCGTGCAGATGGGTACACATCACGAAGTCGATCTCTTCTGGTTTCACACCTGCATCCGAAAGTTCAGTCAAGAAACGAGGGTCGTCACGCATGTTGAAAATGGGTCGCGCCTCGCGGCTCTTATGGTTGCCTATACAGGTATCAACAAGGATGGTGTGATGTTCGGTCCTGAGAACAAAGGCATGAAAGCTGAATTTCATTTGCCCTATGTCGTAATCGAAAAAATAGGGGTCAAGCCAGTCACGGTGGGCGTCGAAGTCTTCCTGGGATAGGTTCGGGAACAGGCCTTGATAACGGAATTCTGTGCCTTCTAATTCAACGACTCGCGAAACCTCAACATTGCCGACAGACTTTGTTTTCATACCCCAGTCCTCTCCCATCACGGTATTTGAAAAGCTATCCTGACCTAGGTCGCCTTATCTCGTGAATTGTAGTGGCCGCATCAGCGCCATGCAAAGCTGCCGAACGCTGCGTGACACGATGATCGCACATTGGGGGGACTCCTGATCCTGAACGTAGCACGATGGGGAATATTTCTATGCCTGAACACAAGCGCATTACCGTTATCACCGGAGCCAGCAAGGGTATAGGTTATGCAACAGCGCGACGACTATTTCAAAACGGGCACACCGTCATCGGCCTTGCTCGCACAGAGCCGTCTGGGGGCTTCCCCGGTGAGTTTCATGCTGTGGATCTCAGTGATCGTGTCGCTATCGACGAAATCATGCGGCAAGTCGTTGCTAAACATCAGGTCAATGGGGTGGTCAACAATGTCGGGAGGTCGCATCCTCAGGCAATCGAGGACGTAACGCTCGACGAATACGATCTCGTTATGCAGCTTAATTTGACGAGTGCGCTACAAGTAACACAAGCGTGTATTCCAGAGATGAAATACCAGAAATTTGGTCGAATTGTGAATATCTCTAGCGAACACGCACTTGGCATGGTGCCGAAGCGGACAACTTATGGTGCTACGAAAGCAGGGTTGATAAACTTCGCACGGGAATGGACCCTCGATCTGGCTTCGTTTGGAATTACTGCTAACGTAGTTGCGCCCGGCCCTATCGAAACCGAGATGCTTTTGCGAAACAATCCGCCTAACAGCCCACAGCGAAGAGCCCTGCTGCAGCGTGTGCCCATGGGCCGGATCGGGCAGCCAGATGACGTTGCCCACGCTGTTGCCTTTTTCATGTCGAAGCAAGCCAGCTACATATCCGGGCAAACCGTATATGTTTGCGGAGGGTCCAGTCTCGGCAGTAATCTTTAAGGTGTTTGGGGATCTCCGATGTAACCGCCCCTATGCGGTCAAAACCTAGTCAATCAAGGAAGAACTTGCGCATTAACGCGGCTGCATTATCTGGCTGTTCTATCCAAAAGCTATGGCCTGCATCAGGTAGGATTTCGACTCGGGCGTCCCCTAGTTCATCCCCGTAAACCGTGGCGTGCGTAGTCGGTACCAGCCGATCCTCGCTTCCCCAAAGAACCAAGGCCGGACAGTCACAACGATAAAGACGGTCCCTAAGAGTTCTGTTGTAAAGGTAAGGCGGCCGAAACCCGATGCGCGAGAGAAACCGAAACATTTTATAACGCAACATCTCATTCTCAAGATTACCTAGACCGTCAGGGAACAAAGCTAGAGCTTCGGAATGGGATGCATCGCGAAAAAGCATACTCCGGAAATCTGGATACATGCCGCCGTCTACGGACTGCACCGCCATGAAAATGTCGCCGATTGGCTGGTCAGAAACATAAAGACCAGTTGCGCCAAGTAACGCCAGGCGGACCAAGCGCTCCGGGTGCCGCACGGCAAATTCTGCTGCGATCCATCCTCCAACCCCTGCGCCCACTAAGTGAAATGTCTCGAGCGACAGCGCATCCAGAACTTCCACAATATGGAAGACGACATCTTCTATCACGTCGATGTCGTCATTTTCTTCACTGCTGGCACACCCAGGATGGGCCGGCGCAATGATATGGAAATCCTGTGCGAGCGATTGATGAAATGGCAACAAGTCGGGTCTTGCCGCATGAATGTCAGCAATATCGTGTAGATAGACGAGTGCGGGTCCGTCTCCCGCTTCAATAATCTCCACGGCGCGGCCCCGCACATCGATGGTCCGCACAGTCATGCTCGGGATGCCGAGCTGACGGGTAACAGCCGTTCCTCTAGGCCCGGGAATTCTTCTTCGAACAAAATACCAGAGTCAGAACGTAAAT
>MDTE01008301.1_pt1 | contig 13539 bp, 4 predicted proteins | sample 811231 | NCBI WGS metagenome assembly MDTE01 (sample SAMN05326651, study PRJNA326480) | marine metagenome | isolation source: seawater | place: Indian Ocean: Red Sea | collected 2010
GATTCTGCAACAGCAAGGGTTGCCAATAACTCATGTTCTTCCGCTGGCATATGATTGATGATCTCTTCGTCTAAGAATTTCAACCAATCTCCATGAGTTGCTTGACCATATATCTCCAGCAATTCTAGAGCGAGCGGGTGCCCTCCCGTCAAGCGATGTACGTCTTCGGGTGCAGGAGGAGTTCCGTCCATATTTTCTACCCAATTGGTTATTTCATCGACAGATAATCCTTGCAGTGCTTGTTCTTGGACAAGTTCACGAGTATGAACATCTCTTCTGTCATAAACACTCAGAGTTGTGCGAGAAATGAATACGAGACGGAGTGGTGCTTTCTTCGATATATCCAGTAAGGCCCCAAGCAAATCTTTTGCTTCATTTGCGATATGATGTACATCGTCCAAAACGATTAGCCAATAGGGAGGCGGTCCTCCGACCTCGCCAACGAATCTTTCTCGAATTGCTCTCGCATCGGTGAGGTAAGCCAACAATCTACGTCGCCAAGAATCAACATCAAATTCCGCCCCGGGGTTCAACGGCAAGGTTTCCATCAACTGATATGGATCGTGTCTATCATCTACTCCGAATCTATGTAGCAATGATACCGCTAACCCCACTGCCTTATCCCATGGTTGACAGGGATACCAACAGACCGATAGATGAGGTACATCATGCATATGAGAGCCAAGCCAATTTGCAACCAGGGTAGATTTCCCTATTCCTGCAATTCCGTGTATGACCATGCAAGGAGAGCCCTTTTCGAACCATTCATTGAGGCTAGTAATCGCTTCGATTCTTCCATGAACTGGTCTAGTCTTTGGAGGAGAAGTGTGGTATGTTGCATGGGCTCCGGCAAGTAATTTTAGTCGCCCAGGCGGGGGTAAATCATCATCTTCGGCCTGCTTCTTAACTAAACCGAATCTAATATCTCCGAATGTCAAAACGCCTTCATGTTGAGCATGAAGAAGGATCTGCAAGACTGACAAATCGGCCTGTAATCTAGTTGCAGCTTGGCTGACCTCCACTTCCAACAGTGTATCGGTCTCGTCTCTAATCAGCACCTTCATTTGAGACAATTCTGAATGCCTCTTTCTCGCAACGACGCGCCCCTCTTCGGTTAATTGCCATGTTTTTTGTCTGCGCTCATCACCACGAATAGCTCTTGAGTGTTCACTAACCATTCGCTTCCTCAAAAGAGTCCTCATTGCTCTGCTTACATTTGGTGGGTGCTGCGCGCATGCTTCTGCAATTCCTGGTCTTGTTAAGGCTGAAGATACTACGTAGCGGTCCGCTTGATCGTCTTCCTCCAATAGGTGAAGCAGTATGCGGTCTTTGACCGCGACATTCACTTTTGGAATATCTCCGGTCATAGCGGTCCTATGACGGGTTTACATTCAATTATTACCCTGAATAGACGATTCTTGTATTGAGCATTATAACGGTAAATCCTTTATTATAGTAACAAGCCGAAGTTCATGGCTTTCCCAAAATGGCGCTCTATATTCCTCGGCGCATTGATGTTGGGGATGTTGGCACTGCCAATGGCCTCGGCAGCCGATTCAGACGGAGACGGCGTCGATGATTCAGTCGACGACTGTCCTTTTGCCGCAGGCACTTCATCCACCGATAGGAATGGATGCCCTGATAGAGACGGGGATGGGACTTCGGATTTCAATGATGGCTGGACCTCTATAAATCCAAATTTTGGAAAAGATGTTGCCTTGACTTCTAATTACAACTACTGGGATGTAGACCACTCGCCTGATGGTGAGTTCCTCGTATCTGCTGATGAAAATGGATATGCAAGGATTAGAAATGCTACAACTGGAGTTGTTATCAGATCTGTCCAAGCATTTACCGACGATGCAACCCAAGTTGCATGGTCTGGAGATGGAACTTACATTGCGGTTACTACCGATGCACAGGACACTGTAAGGATGTACTGGGCTAGTAACATGAGCAATGTTCACGGAGATATCTCAGCCGATGCCGGAGGAGGCGACGAGGTCAAAGATCTTGCATTTTCAAATGACGGGAGCATGTTAGCAATCGCTATTGGCGAGTCAGGAGGTTGGGGGAATCCAAGCCAAGTTGTCAAAGTCATCAATACAACCGATGGTAGTGTAATTAACAACAATGTACCAGGTTCTAGTTCTCAATTCCTAAGTGTTGCATTTTCCCCAAGTGACACTCACATGGTTGTCGGTGGTGAAAGTGACGCTTTCATAGTCGATACAAATTCATGGTCAACAATACAGACAATTGGAACTCCTGCCGGCACTGTAAATGACGTTGCATGGTCGCCGGATGGAGAGAAAATTTCTGTCTGTGAAGGCTATACACAAGGCCAAGGTGGTTCGAGATTACGTTTGTTCAATACTGCAAATTGGGCAAACCACAAGACTTGGTCACATTCCACATCTTGTTTGTCCACTGATTTCTCTCCAGACAGTAAACAGGTTGTTTATGGCGGAAGTTACTACGAGGCCGATGGAGGAAAGATGAGAGTGTTTGACACCGATACTGGAAATGCTATCGATTCGCTTCTTCAACCAAGACCAAACAACTGCCAAGGTACACAGGGGAACAATTGTGGGAGAACTTACGGAGTTTCATGGAGCCCAGATGGGTCAAGAATTGCTCAGGCGTATGGAACCAATGACGAAGGTTTGTACATTTGGTTCGCTGATTTAGACCCAGATAATGACGGATGGAATACCTCTGACCAAGGAGACGGAAGAAGCGATGCTTTCCCTGACGATGGAACCCAGTGGAACGATACGGACAACGATGGATATGGAGACAACCCGCTACCAGCATCTCAAGGTGATGCTTGTCCTAACACATACGGAACAAGTTTCCAAGATAGGTTTGGTTGCCCAGACGGAGATGGTGACGGTTACTCAAACGATGGCGATGTATTCCCTAATGATGGAGACCAGTGGGCTGATTCCGATAATGATGGTCACGGCGACAACTACTACTACGAAGTTCAACAATTTACTGAATTACACATCAACCAAAGAGGTGATGCATTCCCGATGAATCCTACACAATGGAATGACACCGACGGTGACGGATGGGGAGACAATTACGACAATGCTTCTTGGACAGCGATTCGCCCAATTGATGACCCCTCAACTCCGGATACCGACGAGAGTTGGCCTGGAGAATTTGATGCCGCTGCAACTAAAGTAGACAAATTCCCGCTGTTCAGGTACCAATGGGTAGATACAGATGGTGATTGGATAGGCGATGAGCCAAATACACCTCTTTCGGATTCATGTCCAAACGTTTGGGGTAATTCTACTGAAGACAGAATTGGTTGCAAAGATACTGATGGCGATGGGTGGTCTGACCCGACCGCAAACTGGCCCGCTCACCCAACCGGAGATGCTGATGCATTCCCTGCCGACCCTACTCAATGGAGAGACAGCGATGGTGACGGCTTTGGAGACAATACTTCTGGAAACAACCCCGATGAGTGCCCTGGTGAATACGGAACCTCCTCAGTAGACAGAGTAGGGTGCCCAGATGATGATGGCGATGGATGGTCAAATGCCGGAGATTCTGATCGGTACGATGGCACTCAATGGGAAGACAGGGATGGAGATGGTTGCGGAGACAATCCTGATGGTAACAATCCTGATGAATTCCCTGATGATCCATCCCAATGTACTGATACCGATGGAGATGGTTACGGCGATAACAAAATTATTCCTAATGGAGATTTCTTCCCCAACGACCCAACCCAGTGGAGCGATTTTGATAACGACAAATTCGGAGATAATCCAGATGGAAATAACGGGGATCAATGTCCTGAACTCTACGGAGAGTCTACATTACCTGCAGCAAGAGGGTGCCCGGACACCGACAATGATGGAGTCGTCGACCCATTCGATGACTTCCCGAATGATTTCTTTCAACAGACCGACAAGGATGGAGATGGTTACGGAGATAACCCTGGATACCAGTATAGTGATGACTGCCCAGATGACTATGGCAAGAGCAATGTAACTGGCCTAATGGGGTGCCCCGATACTGACGGAGATGGCTATGCTGACACCGAGGAGGAATTCCCTGAAGATCCCTTACAATGGGAAGATACCGATGGAGATGGTTGGGGAGATAATTATGGATGGAAAAATACAACCATCGAAGATGAGCAAAACCCTGGTACTCTAATTACAATACGAGACCAATGGGGAGATGCATTCCCTCTAGACCCAAGCCAATGGTCAGATACCGATGGAGATGGCTACGGAGACAATAATACTGGAAGATCTCCCGATGCTTTCCCGACACGTCCGTCACAATGGGCCGATAGTGACGGCGACGGCTATGGAGATAGTCAAGTGCTGGGCGCTTGGCAATCCGATCAATGTAAAACGAAGTACGGGGAATCTTATCTCGCTGAATACTATGGTTGCCCAGATACTGACGAAGATGGTTATGCTAACGACATCGATCCGTGCCCATATGACCCAGATGTTGGACAGGGCGTCCTCGGAACTCTCGATGACGATGGCAATGTGATCGAATGTGACTCTTTCGATGACCATGATGATGATGGAGTTCCAAACGAATATGATTCTGATTATGTTGCTGGTTCAGATAGTGGAGAGAGTAGTGGTCTAAGCACTGAGATTGTTGTTCTGATTGCTTTACTTGTATTCCTCATGGCTGTAATCTCGGTTGCTATGATTGCAAAGCAAGCTGGTAGAAGAAAAGCCGCATACAACCGTGCTGAAGAAATGAAAGTCAATGCTATGTTCCATGAGGAAGAAGCAAGAAGGCAGGAATGGATTGACTATTATGTCGCACAAGGAGATACTGCAAAAGCGATGGAATTAGGATGGATACCACCTGCTGAAGTTCCTCAGTGGCAACAACACCAGATGCAACAACAACAGGCGGAACAAGACGCTGTGCCTACAATGTTCAGCCTTGATGATGTGTGATTAGCCTTGCCGAGATCGTGCCTTTTCTCTACGAGCTTTCTCCGCAAGGCTATCGTCGAATGACAAGAAATCTAATGCATTCCATGCTTCATCATCGTCTAGGGCTGCGAGTGCTTCGTTATCATTGAGCAATTGTTCTACTGTGATGTATGTGGGATTTGATCCATCCGATAACTGATATTGATGACCAGGTAGTACGAGCCAATCATTAGGCAAATCGTTCAAACGCTGCCTCAAGTGAATCAATGATTTGCGTTGAGCATCAACGTCACCACCAAACAAATCAGTTCTTCCACAACGGCCCAAGAACATGCAATCTCCACTGACCACAACTCCCTCTCCGATGAATGTCATATGACCTGGCGTGTGCCCAGGCGTACAATGTGCCTCGATTTCCAACTCGCCTAATTTCTGATTTGCATAGCAATTTGCAGCCATTGACCATTCGTGATTCGAAGGACCATCCCAGCCACGTTGTGCTTCGTTTTTGTGTACCCAAACCAACTTATCTTGTAGGCCTTCAACGCCCTTGGAATGATCCCAATGAGAATGGGTTAGCCAAACCTGTTCCAAATTCCAGTCATTACGAGAACACACATCTAACCAGTACTTTGAGAAAAATGGATCAATAATCACGGCCTTTTTGGTTTTTTTACAAACTAACAGATGATTCAAATTGTCCCAATCGCCCAACTGAGCCTGATATACAAGCATTTTTTCAGTCTCTAGTATGCATTCTGCCATGTTCGCTCACCAACCGCATGAACCGCATTACTTCTAAGGGATGACGCCCATGGTGTACCATGGGCAGAGAGCGTACGCTGGCTATATTGCTGGCCGGCCTGTTGGCTGTAATAGCTCCAAGTGCCTTAGCAAGCGAGTCGAATATCTCCGTAAATGCGAGCATTGTCGATGCTCCAGAGAAGGGGTGGTACGCCTTTGGTGAAATTGTCACAATCACTGCTGAATTGGTTAACGATGGTGACGCTAACAGCATTACTGTTGATCCTTCATGTAATGAAGTGATCAAAGTTTGGAGTGATAGCAGTCTAATCATTGACGGGTCAGAAGCATGTTTAGACCAAAGTAGAGGATTAGATCTCGGCTCCGATTCCACGACGAATTTGCCAGAACTTACTTGGGATCTTACAGATTCAAATGGCGACCCCGTTCCATCTGGAGATTATACCCTCGAGTATTTTGTTGCTGGTGAAGAGTTGTCATCAACCGTTACTATTCACGTCCAATCTCCGGTTGAGATTCCTGAAGGTTTGGAAATGATTGCAATAGCAACGGCTAGAGATGGAATACACGCAGAATCCTCACCAAGTATTCTATCTGTTAGACTTCACAACACAATGAATTATGACGTCGACTTGGATTTTGGCGATTGTAAGGTCGTGATTAATGACGAGTTACTAGATTCATGTGGCACAGACAGTCTGCGTCCACATGAAGTTATCACAATCTCACAAGTTCCTGTTGAACTTAATCAGGGAATAAATCTCTTCGATATTTCTCTAGGGAGCGATTCCTTGAAACAAACAATTGAAATCAATGCCATACAAGATGAAGATCAAGGCACTAGTTCCGGAGATCTTGCCTCAATGGATTTGGAATTGATTCTTGAGGGAGATGATCAATTCGGCGAATTTGAAATTTTCAATTCAGAAATTTCACTAACTAATAACGGCCAAGATGATGTTTCACTCGATTTCACAAATTCCTGCCGTGGCGAATATTGGATTGTTGATTCAACTGGAACTGTTGTAACAGATTCAAGGGCTATCAAAGATTGCTCAGAGTTAGAAGTTGAATACCAAATTGAACCTGGTAGTGAAAGATTGCTGGCTCAGCCAGAATGGACATTCATAGATTTGACAGGATGCCACATCGCACCTGGTGACCTAACCGTCGTGATGGAAATTCCCGAACATGATTTGTTCGCTACAGATAGTATCACTTTGATTAGAGATCGTGACACATACTGTGATAATTATGAAATGATTATTGAAGCAGATTTAGTTGGAGAAGAAACTCTAACAGTGTCTCCAAAAATTACAACAGAGACCGAATCCGAACTGAATTGGTTTAGAACATGTGGCCTTTCCACTACACTATACTATGGCGGAGAAGAAGTTGAACTCTTGCTATCTGAATGCGGATACAACTCTTCAATTTCCATGCTTATCTCCCAAATCTCATTAGAATCGATCCAATTCAACATGGATGGATTTGAAGAAGGAGAGTATACGATAGTGTTCGAAACCACAACGGCCCCACTGCTTCAATCCTCCATTTCCTTTGACTGGCCGATATTAATCGATGAAATAGAAAATGATGATGAGACTGTTGCGAATGATGAAGGAGCAACTTGGGTGATTTCCGGGACTTGGACTTTAACATCAAACGAAATTGGTACTTGTTGGTTACTAAATACTGAAGATAATGGTATCCTAACACTCGCAAATTCACAGACTCCTAATCCATGGTCTCCACAAAGAGGAGCAATTGGAGAATACCTAGTCTCTGAATCTCCAGCTGCGCCAGAATGTTCAGATTTCGCAACCACCTCATTTACTGTGCAGGAAGTATATTCTCAAGAAATTGAAACTACTACACCTATTGATGAATCTGAAGTAGCAATTGAGACACCTGTTGCAAGTGAGGAAGAAGAGATTAGCCCGGTAATAGTAACAGTTGGTGTTGTTGTTGCAAGCAGTGGAATATTGACACTATTATTCGCATTGATTGCAACAAATGAGTCTTGGCGAATACCTGCTACCAGTGCAGGACTTTGGCTGTTAGGATTGGTTGGAAGGACAAGTGAAACAAGCGATGGTAGATACCAAAGAGGCAGATTGATGGGTTATCTTACAGCTAACCCTGGGTGCCACTTCAGAGCCCTAATGGCTGCTCTTGAAATGTCAAATGGACAAATTACACATCATCTGAAAATTCTAGAAGATGAAGACAGAATTTGGAGAAGACCAGATGGGCGCTTGGTGAGATTTTATCCTTTCACATCCAACCTTCACCCTGGCATATTGGAAGAGGATTTGCCTCTACCTCCGCTTTCTCCAGATCCAAACAGTCTCCAAGGGAAGATTTTGCGATTATTGGACGATGATGGACAGATGAATAAATCCCCAACACAGGCGGAGTTAGCGCACAGGCTGGATAGATCACAGCAATTAGTTTCGCATCATCTTCGTACTCTACAAAAATTTGGATTGGTTGAAAAGCAAAGGAGCGGAGTCAAAAACCGATATTGCTTGACAAGAGAAGCAACCTTCCTACTTGAGACTACTGAGTTGTGATTCTGTAGATGGTTTCAAGGCCATTGGATATGTCGAAGGGTCGCCCCGTAGGGGCGAAGAGGTGTTTTGATGACGGAATATGTCCCACAAAATACTGAGCCTTCATGGCAAAATAAATGGGACGATGCTGGTATTTTCAATGTTGATTTCAATGAAGGAAATCCTACATTTTATTGTCTTGAAATGTATCCATACCCTTCCGGCAAAATGCACATGGGGCATGTACGAAACTATTCGATTGGCGACGCAGTGGCCCGATACAAGCGATTGATGGGCTTTGATGTTCTGTACCCAATGGGCTTTGATTCCTTTGGTATGCCTGCTGAAAATGCTGCGATTGCAGAAGGAGGGCATCCCCATGACATTACAGAGCGCAACATGGCCTCAATTACGAAACAAATCAAGAGAATGGGATTTTCCTATGATTGGCGCAGATTGGTAAAAAGTCATGATCCACAATACTATCGTTGGAACCAATGGTTCTTCCTAAAATTCCTAGAAAAAGGATTAGCATACCAAGAATTTGCTCCCGTTAATTGGTGTAATTCGTGCAGCACAGTTCTCGCTAATGAACAAGTAAAGGCTGGTAGATGTTGGAGATGTAACGGACCTGTAATTCAAAAAGAAATGAGTCAATGGTTCCTAAACATCACCGAATATGCTCAAGAATTACTCGACGGCCTTGAAACTATCAATTTCCCTGAAAACGTCAAGGCCCTACAAAAAGATTGGATTGGTAGGTCTGAAGGTGCAGAAATCGATTTCAAAATAGATGGAATGGATGATACAATTCGAGTATTCACAACTAGACCAGATACCTTGTTCGGAGTTACTTTTGTTACATTAGCTCCCGAACATGAACTTGCTGAAAAACTGGTTACAGGCACTGAATATGAAAATGATTGGAAGGAACTCTTTGATGAAATTACGGTCATGAGCGAGTTTGATCGAATCAAAAATATGGGCAAGAAAAAGGGAGTCCCAACCGGTTCTTTTGCAATCCATCCCCTAACCGGAGAAAAAATACCAATTTGGATAGGTAACTTCGTCATTGCATCATACGGAACTGGGGCCGTAATGGCTGTACCAGGTCACGACGAGAGAGATTTCGATTTCGCAAAAAAATATGATATTCCAATCAAGCGAGTGCTCGTAATGTCAGAAGAAGCTAGTGGCGATGATGAATTAGAGGCCGCTGAATGTGATTTAGGCTGGATGGTAAATTCTGGCTTGGACGGGTTCGATGGACTCTATGGCAAAGAAGCAAAGGCTGCTGTTTGTCAATCCCTTGAGGAAAAAGGATTGGGTACTGGAACAATCAATTGGAAGATTCGTCCTTGGTTGATTAGCAGACAGAGATATTGGGGGACTCCAATTCCTATCATTCACTGCGATTCATGCGGTGCTGTACCAGTTCCAGAAGATCAATTGCCTGTTGAGTTACCAAGAGATGTTGTTTTTGATGGAAAGGGTAACCCGCTCGAGACGAGCGTTACTTTCTGTAATGTTGACTGCCCTAAATGTGGAAAGCCGGCGAAAAGAGAAACCGATACAATGGATACATTCGTTGATTCTTCCTGGTATTTCTTGAGATATACCGACTCTATGCAAAATGAAATCTGTTTCAATCCAGACATTGCAAATCATTGGATGAATGTAGACTTCTACTGTGGAGGTATAGAGCATGCTCAAATGCACTTGATTTATGCTAGATTCTGGACCAAGGCCCTACGAGATATTGGTTTGCACAATATCGATGAGCCGTTCAACGAATTGCTTTGTCAAGGTATGGTCAACAAAGGTGCGCCATGGTGTAACAGTTGTGCAATCACGCTACACGTTGATTATTCTGAGCAAACCTGTCCGCATTGTGATGAGCCCCTCGCCATCAGAAGTGCAAAGATGAGCAAAAGTCTAGGCAATACAGTTTCACCAGAAGAAATGATTGAAAAATATGGAGCGGACACGGTTAGATTGTTCATTCTATTTGCTGCTAATCCAACAGCTGGAATGGACTGGTCGGATGCTGCATTGGAAGCCAATTATCGCCAGATGGTACAATTATACAACATGCCATCGAACATATTGTCTTGGGATGGTGAAGCGAAGGATATCGATTTATGGATGAAGGCGCGTCTAAAGCAAAGATGTATTCAGTGGCAAAATGCCATGGATAACTACGACTTGAGAGGAGCAGTAGATGCAAGTCATTTCGATATAATCAAAGATCTAAATTGGTATAGAAGAAGAGGAGGAGGAAATCCAGAACTTGGAAAGAAAATTCTGGATGTATGGACACATATGATCTCAATTGCTACTCCGCATATTGCCGAAGATTGGTGGAAGATGCTAGGAAATACTGACCTCATTGCAAGCAGGACTCTTTCTCTACCTGGGGAATTAAGTACTGAAGAAGATGGAGCATTAGAAGCAGAATCCTATCTTAGAACATTCCTTGAGCAAGCAAGAAAGGTCGCAAAGGTCGCTACAAAACACATTGGCGGGGAGCCGAAATCTGCTATGGTCCACATATCGAGGCCATGGAAGAGAGACCTTGCAAAGGCTGCACTCTCCCACTTATCTGATGGTGAAAACATCAAATCGTTTGCTGGAAAACTCGCAAATCTTCCTTTCGTAAATTCCGAAAACCGTGGAGAAATTATGGGGTTCTGGGGCAAAAGAATGTTGCCACAGGTATTCAAATGGTCGGACGATGAAAAATTAATGATTAGCGGACAATTAAATGAAGAAAGAATATTGTCGAACGCTTCTAACTTCATCTGCGAAGAATTAGGACTCGCTAGTATCGAGATCGAGGCTGGAGTCACTGACATCGGCAGGAGTGCTGCTGCTTTCCCCTTGGCCCCTTCCATCGTCTACAGTTGAATTGGGATCATCTCCTTTCACCTCTGGAATTGACTTGGATGGCGGCGGCGTTTGTGGTTTGAAAGTGACATAAGCAGCAACAATCACCAATATTCCCGCAATCGAGAATAAAATCCAAATCAAGTATGAGGTTTCTTCTTCATTTTCTGATGATTTGCCTTCGTCTTGGGTTTGCTCTGCACAGCCTGTGGATGAAACCTTGGCACCAGGAGTTGTAGACGGACAAAGGTCATTCAAATTGAGTATTCCGTCACCATCATCATCCAATTCTGCTCCTGAGCAACCGACGGAATTCACTTCTAATCCGGCAGGGGTTTGACGACATTCATCGATTGTATCTGCAACTCCGTCATTGTCATCGTCGTCATCTTCGGAAGAGTCTACACATCCGTCTTGATCCCAATCATTATTGTCTCCTGCGATACCAACATATCCTCTTGGACAATTATCGTTATCGTCGATAAATCCGTCATTATCATCATCCATGTCTTCAAAATAATCATGGCAGCCATCACTATCATGATCAAAGGTCGAATTCCAATTTACTTCACCTTTTGGACATTGATCTGAGTAATCAAGTACGTCATCTCCATCATCGTCTGCATCTCTATCCGAATCACGACAACCGTCCTGGTCGTGATCTATATCCTCATCACTTACCCAACCAAATGAATCTCTTGGACAATTATCGTTGTCGTCAAGAACCCCGTCGCCATCCGTATCATCTTCACAAGCGTCGCCAATGCCGTCTCCGTCTAAGTCTGCCTGATCATCACTAATTCCAGGGCATTTATCCAATTGATCTACGTACCCATCTCCATCTGAGTCGACATCTTCACAACCATCCTGATTTTCATCGTTTTCAATTGTTGAAACCCAGCCTACAGAGCCCTTAGAACAATTATCATATTCATCAAGAATCCCATCTTCATCATCATCAAAGTCTTCGGTTTCGTCCCTGCAACCGTCGCTATCATGATCTGTATTTGGTGCTGAATTCCAACCTGTTTCACCCTGAGAACAATCGTCCCAATCATCGCTAATCGAGTCACCATCATCATCATCATCACAAGCATCCCCATACAAATCTCCGTCTGTATCGGTTTGTTCTGGGTTGGCTACTCGGGGGCAGTTATCTGCTCCGTCTGTCAATCCATCTGAATCATGATCCCTTGCATAATTCCATAGAACGATATCACTGTAGCCAAGAGATGAAACATTGAATGTACCCATCTGAGCAGTCTCTTGAATTGTCATTCCAATTATTGGAGTTTCATCAGCACCGAATTGAATCGACATTGCCATATCGTCTCCAGAACCGCCCGCCGAAACTGCCCAAATCCATTGATTTGAGTTGTCAAGTTGCGCTACAAACACATCTCGTTTTTCCCATTGTGAGTCTCTGTCGATCAACTGATCTACTCCAAGAGTAAATGTTGAGGTATAAGTTCCGGCGACAATAACATTGTCTTTAGAATCAATAAGCAATGTTTCTATGCTTTCCCAGCCTTGTCCACCAGCGTTGGTAACGCTTTCCCATGCACCTCCTGAACTGACTTTAGCATGGAACATATCTCTCCAACCATTGGAAGTTACATTAGTAAATCCGAATTGTACTGTATCCTCAATCTGTCCAACAATGTGGACATTACCTAGGCTGTCAACAGCACAATCATTTGCCCAATCCTCGCCATCTCCACCCGCAAAAGCAGTCCAAGTGAAGTTTCCATTTCCATCGACTTGAGCTACGAAGATATCAGTGCCTCCTACCGCTTCAGTCGGCTCTATGAACTCGATTGACCCGAGGAAGGTTCCTGTGACATGAAGGTAGCCGTCAGATGAATAACACATTCCGCCAAAGATTTCTACTCCGTCTGGACTTGTTATTCCGTTACTCCATTGCAATGCTCCGTTTTCATCATAGTGAAGTATCGCAATATTCGTACCATCAGACCCTGGCAAAAACTGCCCTTCTATTTCCAAATTTGCCTTATGAAATACTGCTGCAGTCACTCCGCGGTTAGGGCTAACCTCAATATCAAAGCCCGACAAATCCCCTACATTGCCTATTGACCTAATCCATATTGGCTCAAAGGAGTCGTTGGTAATCGCAAATCGGCCAACAAAAGCATCACCTTCTCCGCCATTCTCGGTTTTGCTCAAAGTAAACGTTGAAAGGTTCATCTCACAATCTTCTCCAGCGGTTCCCAAGCAGAAGTGGCCGACAACTACCAAATCACCAGAGGGGTGCAAAGCAATCGAATCAATCCCATCGTCGCCATGGCTACCAAAATTGTATGCAGAGGTCCAATTACCTGATGAATTCATTTTCGCAATGAATGCATCTGTATCTCCATTGATTCCAACAGAATTTA
>MDTE01056807.1_pt1 | contig 13539 bp, 18 predicted proteins | sample 811231 | NCBI WGS metagenome assembly MDTE01 (sample SAMN05326651, study PRJNA326480) | marine metagenome | isolation source: seawater | place: Indian Ocean: Red Sea | collected 2010
AAGGCTGTCCACACCATTTGTTACACTCGGCATTGGTACACCTAGAACAGGTATAGTTGTTAAAGCAGCAGTGACACCTGCTAAATGTGCTGCCCCTCCAGCTGCTGCAATAATTACTTCATAATTTTTTTTTTCAGCCTCAGATATAAATCTCTCCAGTCTTTTTGGAGTTCTGTGAGCAGATATGACTCTTACGTCATTATTAATTCCAAATTCTTTGAAAATTTCGCTACAGTGCTCCATAACGCCTTTCCAATCAGACTTACTACCCATAATTATACCTACAGTCGGTTCTTTAATTGATTTCATTTGTACTCTCTTTTGTTTCTTCCTTTTCTTTTATCTTTTGCTCTTTCTCTTTTAATTTTTTTAATCTTTTTACTCTTCTATCAGCTTTTTCTACAGCTTTTTCAAATTGTAGTTGACCACACAAACCTAAAATCACTGGATCTTTTGCTGTTAAGTTTGAAAAATTCCAATAAGTTCTATTGCGAATAAGCCCAACAGTAGATTTTGTACTTCCAACTAACTTGGCTATCTGCCCATCAGAAAGTTGTGGAAAATTTTTAACGAGCCAAAGTACAGTATCTGGTCTATCTTTCCTTTTAGACAAAGGAGTATATTTTACTTTTTTTCTTTCTTTAGAAACGACAACCTCTTGTTTTTTTGAAGATAATTTAAGTGGTCTTCCATGATCTTTAGAAGAAAGATCTATTTCTTCCCGTGTTAATTGACCTGCTAAAATTGGATTATATGCTTTTATACCTTTAGCTACATCACCATCTGCGATACCTTTAATTTCTAGTTCATGTAAATTACAAAAGTTTGCAATTTGTTTGAAACTTAATGTGGTATTTTCTACCAGCCAAACAGCGGTAGCTTTTGGCATAAATGGTGCTTCAGACATAAATTTAATTTTTTTTCTTTCTTAAATTACTAAATTTTTTGTTGTATTTGCTAACTCTTCCTTTGTCCAAAATTTTTTGACTTCCCCCTGTCCATGCAGAATGTGATTTTGGATCAATATCTAATTTTAGAGTATCTCCTTCTTTACCCCATGTTGACATAGTTTCAAATTTTGAACCATCTGTCATAACAACACTAATTTTGTGATAATTTGGATGAATTTTCTTTTTCATTTTAATGACTTTTATAATAATATTCTTATTTGCTCAATATTTTTTTATAACAAATTACCCAATTCTTTATGTATTCTAGTGTTTGAAGCAATGATGTCATTTTTATTTTCATTAAAATCGGTTCCATCTATATTATTTATATAACCACCAGACTCTTTAATCAAAACTATACCTGCTGCTATATCCCAATATTTAAGATCTCTGTGCCACAATCCATCAATCCTTCCAGCCGCTATATATGCCAGATCCAGAGCTGCACTTCCAAACTTTCTAATTGCAGGCCTGACCTTTTTTGAAACTTTAATGTATTCTTTCATTATTTTTTCTTTTTGTTCACTAACAAACCTTGGACCTCCCGTGGCTATTAGTGAATTTTTAAAATCTGATTTGTTAGAAACCCTCATTCTTGAATTATTAAGATATGCTCCAGAGCCTTTGTGAGCACTAAACATTTCATTCTTAATTGGATCAAAAATTATACCAGATTTAATTTCTTGATTTTCTTCAAAAGCAATAGAAATTGCAAAATGTGGAACTCCGTTCAAAAAGTTTGTAGTTCCATCAATTGGATCAATTATCCATCTACTAGTTTTATTTTTTCCCTCTATTACACCCCTTTCTTCTGTTAAAACTGAATAACCAGATTTTTCTATACCCAATTCATTTATGATTATTTTTTCAACTTTTTTATCCGAAGCAGTAACAAAATCTCCTGGTCCTTTCTCAGAAACTTGGAGCTTTTCAATTTCACCAAAATCTCTGATAATTACCTTTGCCGCTTTCATACAGGCTTTATACATCAAGTTAATTTGTGGGGAGTTGATTTTCATTAATTTATTTTTTTCACATACTCTAGTGTTCGAGTATCTAAAACTATTTTGTTTCCAGACTCTACGAAAGGAGGAACCATGATATCTAATCCATTTTTTAACTTAGCAGGCTTGTAAGAAGAAGCTGCAGTTTGTCCTTTTACAACTCCATCTGTGCTTTCAACTATGCAGTCTATATTTGTTGGAAGATCAACTGATAAAGGTTTCTCTTCAAGAAAGGATATTGTAACTTGTAAGTTTTCAGTTAAAAGCTTTATCTTTTCTCCCAATATTTCTTTTTTCAATGAAATTTGTTCAAAGTTTTTTGGTTCCATAAAAAAACATTCATTTTCATCAGAGTATAAAAAATTAAAATCTTTATCTTCAAGCTGAGCTCTTTCTACATTTTCACTAGACCTAAATCTGCGATTAAGCTTTGTCCCTTTTGTTAGACTTTTTAATTCAACTTGGTTAAAAGCACCTCCCTTACCTGGTTTAACATGTTGAGTCTTTAGGACTGTCCAATGATCTCCATTCAATTCAATTATCATTCCTGGCTTAATTTCGTTTCCTTGTATTTTCATTTTAATTCAAATTTTTTAATAGCTTTTTCTGGTTTTAAGCGTGGGTTATTCCAAATAAAACTGGATATTGCAAGATAATTTGCTCCAAGTTTGATTAAAGTTTTGTAATTTTTATTATTAATCCCTCCAATTGCTACTATTGGTAAATTAGTTCTTTGTTTACACCATCTGATCAAATTTTTCTTCGCTTTCTTAGCAGATGGTTTTAATTTTGATTTAAAAAATGATCCCAAAGCTATGTAATCAACATTTTGTTTTCTAGCATTCAAAATAAGTTTTTTAGATCCATGGCATGTAATTCCAATAATTTTTTTTTTTAGTAATTTTCTAGCTAATTTTACAGAGACATCTTTTTGTCCTAAATGGCAACCGTCTGCTTTAGTTAATTTAGCTAATGAGGGAAAATCATTAATAATAAATTTTACCTTATGTTTTTTTGTGATTAAACTTATTTTTTTAGCAATCTTTATAAAATTTGAATTTTGATCTATTTTAAGTCTTAACTGAAAATATTTTACTATACCTGATGAAAGAACTTTATTTAAACTTTTATAAAAATCTCTATCAATTTTATTTGGAGAAATTAGATAAATGAACTTTTTCAATTTTAAGCCGGAAAAGTTTGCTCTAGCTTTTCGCTCCACTTTGCCTCTGTAGAGGCACCATTCATTTTAGCTCTATGATTAAAAACCTTTTGTATTTTATCTATGTCTTTCATTGATTTTGCCCAGGTTTTTAAAGCAGATTGTTGTAATGCTCGACCATAAGAGAAAGTAAAATGAAATGAGGTATTATTTATTTTATTAATAGCATTTAAATTTTTTGTTGCTTCTACTTCGCTTTGCCCTCCAGATAAAAAAGCAACACCAGGTACTTCGCTTGGCACGTTTTTTTTAAGACATTCTAATGTTTTTTTAGCTATATTATCCGTAGAAGCTTTTTCTTTACAATCTGCACCTGGAAGAATCATGTTAGGTTTTAGAACTGTACCTTTAAGATTTACTTTATGAATTGAAAGTTCTTTATAGCATTCAGTAAGAACTCTGCTAGTAACATCATAACATTCGTTAATTGAATGATTTCCATCCATTAAAACTTCAGGCTCCACTATAGGAACCATTTTTGCTTCCTGAACTAAAGCTGCATATCTTGCTAAGGCATGAGCATTAGATTTTATGCATTTTTCGCTAGGATGTTCAGAGGAAATTGAATAAACAGCACGCCATTTAGCAAATCTTGCACCTAATTTATAATATTCATCCATTCTTTCTCTCAATCCATCCAAACCTTCAGTAATTTTTTCATTATCAGATCCAGCTAAAAGTTTTGCTCCTTTGTCTACCTTTATTCCCGGAATTGAACCACTTTTTTTTATTAATTCAGGAATAGATATACCGCTACTTGAAGTTTGTCTTAAAGTTTCATCAAATAATATCACTCCACTTATAGATGTTTTCATAGCACTTGATGAAAACAGCGTTTCCCTAAAATGAAGCCTATTTTTTTCAGTGCATTCTACATTGACACTTTTTAATCTTTTTCCCATCGTGCCTGTGCTCTCATCAGCAGCAAGTATTCCCTTACCTTTTGCAACCATATGTTTAGCTATTTCCTCTATATTCATAAAAATTATGAGTTCTTTTTTAATACTTTTATACCAGGGAGCTCTTTACCTTCAAGAGATTCTAAAAAGGCGCCACCAGCTGTTGATAAATGTGTAAAAACCTTTTCTAGTCCCGTATTTTTAATTGCAGCAACAGTATCTCCACCACCAACAATTGATATAAGAGACTTTGATCTTGTATTTTCAGCAATTTTTTTTGCTATAGACAGAGATCCGGTTAAGAAGTTTTTATTTTCATAGTATCCAGCTGGTCCGTTCCAAAATACTGTTTTAGATTTATCTATAATATTATTTATTAAATTTATTGTATCTTTTCCTATGTCTAAAATCATATCTTCTGAGCTCACATCCTTTAAGTATTTATAAATTGGTTTTCCATCGACATTAGAAGAAGTGTTGCAGTCTAAAGGAATAATCAGTTTACAATTATTCTTTTCAGCTAATATATTAATATTTTTAACAATACTTTCTGTGCCTTTCTCAACAAGAGATAAACCAATATTTATACCTTTAAATTTTAGAAAGTTATTTGCCATAGCTCCAACAATAATAAGATTATCGGCTTTCTCTAATAAGCTTGATAAAATATTAATTTTTGTTGATACTTTTGAACCACCAATTATACAAGTAACAGGTTTTTTTTTATTTTTTATTATTAAATCAATTGACTTAATCTCTTTTTCCAAAATGGGACCCCCATAACTCTCTATGAATTTAGTTATTTTGTGCATCGAGGCTTGTTTTCTATGAGAACAAGAAAAAGCTTCATTAACGTAAATGTCACCAAGTTTTGACAGACTTTTTGCAAAAGTTTCTTTATCATCTTCTTCTTCTTTATAAAAACGAATATTCTCAAATAATAAAACCTCACCAGGATTTAGAGCCTTTGAAGCATCTACTGCTTTTTCATCAATTTTTTCTTTGTAAAAATAGATTTTTCCATCCAGTTTTTTTTGAAAATATTCGAATATTGGATTAAGAGACAGCTCTGGAATTATCTTTCCCTTAGGCCTTCCAAGATGGGATATCAAAATAATTTTTGCTTTATCCTTAATTAATTTATTTATAAATGGCTCAACAACTTTAATCCTAGTATCATCATCAATTTTTGAATTTTTGATTGGTACATTTAGATCAAGCCTAACAATAATACGTTTTCCATTAACGGGAATATTGTTAGAAAAAATGTTTATACCTGACTCCAATTATTTTTTGCCCCTTACAACTATTTTAACTATCTCATCACTTGTTAAATTAAAACGTTTATAAATATCTTTGTAAGGAGCACTCTTTCCAAAAGTAGTCATCCCAAATGTCGTCACTTTTCTCCCAAAAATATTTTTCCAACCAGATTGGCTAGATGCTTCAATTGAAATATTAATAAGATTTTCTCCCAAAACTTCATCTTTATAATCCTGAGGTTGATTTTGAAAAAGATCAAGACAAGGAATAGAGACTACTCTAGAGTCTATATTTTTTGACAAAAGTTTTTCCTGAGCCTCTAAAGCTATTTCTACTTCAGATCCTGAAGCCATCAATGTAACACCGTCTACTTTATTATCGGACGTTTTTTTTAAAATATATCCACCTTTAGAACATTTATTTTCTCCAGAGTTATGTTCACTAATGTAAGGCAGTTTTTGTCTAGACAAAGCTATTGCGCTTGGATTGGTTTTACTTTTTAAGGCAATTTCCCAGCACTCAATAGTTTCATTAATATCTGCAGGCCTGAATACATTTAAGTTTGGTATTGCTCTTAAGTGTTCCAATTGTTCTACAGGTTGATGAGTTGGCCCATCCTCTCCTAAACCAATAGAGTCATGAGAAAAAATATAAATGACTCTTAATTTCATTAGAGCCGACAATCTTAAAGCTGGCTTGAGGTAATCAGAAAAAATAAGAAAAGTTCCACCAAATGGAATTAAACCTCCGTATAAAGCAAGGCCATTCATCACACCAGCCATTGCATGCTCTCTAACGCCATAATGAATATAATTACCTGCAAAATTTTTAGAGTTAATAACCTTTGAGTCGGAGGTTTTCGTATTATTTGATCCGCTTAAGTCTGCAGATCCTCCAATTAGTTCTGGCAGAATGCTTGATATACTACTTATAACATTGGAAGAACATTGTCTTGTCGCCATTTTTGGTTTTGTTTGAAAAAATTTTAATTTCTCATTTCCAAAAGTTTTTTCCAAAGCTATTGGCAATTCTCCTTTTATTAATCTTTCATATTCTTCCTTTATTTTATTATTTTTTTTGTTTAAAATTTTCTTCCATTCATTTTCAAGCTTTTCTCCTTTGTTACCTATTTCTCTCCATAAATTCATTAATTCTTTTGGGATTTCAAATGGTTGATAATTCCATTTAAGCTTTTTTCTTACTAATTTTATTTCGTCATCTCCTAGAGGAGCTCCATGAGAAGACGCTTTACCAGATTTATTTGGAGAGCCGAATCCAATAACAGTTTTACAAGAAATTATTGATGGTTTTTTTGAATTATTTGCTTTTTTTATTGCATTAAAAACCTGTTTAAAATTATGACCATTTATTTCTTGAAAAGACCATCCGTAACTTTCAAATCTTTTTTTGTAATTATCAGAAACACTTAACGAAGTTGGACCATCTATTGATATTTTGTTGTTATCAAAAAAAACAATTAAATTTTTTAAATTTAGATGACCAGCCAAACTCATCGCTTCATGACTTATACCTTCCATTAAATCTCCATCACTAGCCATAACATAAGTTTTATTATTAATTAGATCAGATCCAAATTTTTTTCTTAAAATTTCTTGAGCAATTGCCATACCAACTGAATTTGATAGTCCCTGTCCCAAAGGTCCTGTGGTAGTTTCAATTCCAGAACCTTTTTCATATTCTGGATGACCCGCACAAATGGAGTCTAGTTGTCGAAAATTTTTTATATCCTCTATTTTTATTTTTTCGTATCCGGTCAGGTAGAGCAAAGAATATAAAAGCATGGATCCATGACCGGCAGATAAAATAAATCTATCTCTATTTATCCACTCAGGATTTTTTGGATTAAACCGGAGGTAGTATTTGAACAATACTGTTGCAACGTCAGACATACCCATAGGCATTCCAGGGTGTCCAGAATTAGCCTTTTGAACAGCATCAATTGACAAAAATCTTATAGCGTTTGATAAATTTTTTAATTTTGGATCCACTTATAAATTACCTATATAGACTTCAATACACGATATCAATAATATGATACAAAAAAAAAGTTATGATAGAAAGTTTATATAATAAAGAAAAGAAGCTCGAAACGGTTTTGGAAAAACTTCAAAACATTAGTAGCTTGCCTGATGGTAATACGCATGAACTAGACCAGCTTTATGCAGAAAAAAATCAATTACAAAGCGAAAAAATAGAAATAGAAACTAAATACAAAAATCTGCTCGCAAAATATAATGATCTAAAAAACCAATTAACAAAGGCAGAACTAGAACAAAAGAAAGCAAAACAACGAAATGATCAATTTAATCAGGATATTGAAGAATTAGGTCAGGAGACCGAGTCTTTAGTGGAAGAGATAGAAAAATGGCAAATATAAATATTAAATTTAACAACAAGGATTACCTCTTATCTTGTGATGATGGCCAAGAAGAGGATTTAAAAAATCTCACAAAATTCTTAGATAAAAAATATACGGATCTTAGAGATAAACTTGGAAATATTGGTGAAAATAAACTTCTTCTAATAACCGCGATTCAGGTAATAGACGATTACTTTGATTTAAAAAAGAGGGTTACATCTCAAAAAGATAACTTTGAAAAGCTGTCAAAAAAATTTAAAGAGATGAAGTCACTGGTTGTGGACTATAAAGAAGGTAAAGAGACGGAAATATCAAAACTTAATGTTGAGTTAGATAAATTTAAAAACATGGTTGAAGAAAGCCAGTCCATATATGAAGCTATGTTAGATAAAACAACAAGATCTTTAGAAGAAATAATAAAAAAAACTGAAACCAGCTCTAAAGTTCAGTAAATGTTGTCCAAAGAAAAACTAAGAAGAAGGTTTCTTATTATTAGAAGAAAGAAATACTTTTCACCAAATTCAAGTTTTTTTAGACCTCTAATTCGACTAATAAATAAAAGGAAGAGCAAAAATATTTCTTTATATTATCCATCTAATTACGAAGTAGATACTCGAAAATTATTTAAAATATTGAATTTAAGAAAAGGCTTTGCAACATCTCTTCCAGTCATCTCTACTAAAGGAACTATGAAGTTTGTTGAATGGAAATTGACAGCACCATTAAAAGTAAACAATTATGGTTTTCTTGAGCCTAGCAATGGAAAAAAGGTTAATAATCCAGATCTTATATTAGTTCCACTTCTAGCTTATGACAGTTTCCATAATCGCTTAGGTTATGGAAAGGGTTATTATGATAGATTTTTAGGAAAATATCTTAAAAAAAACAAAAACTCTTTGACTATTGGTGTTGCATTTTCTTTTCAAAAATATAAAAAAATCCCAGTCTCAAAAGTTGATGTAAAATTAGATTACGTATTAACAGAGAAAGGTATCTTTTAATTTATTATGAATATATTAGTTTTAGGAGATGTCATGGGCCCTTCTGGTGTTAAAGCTGTTAAAGAAAAGTTACCTAAATTAATAAAAGAAAAAAAAATAGATTTTGTAATTGTAAACGGAGAAAATGCTGCTGATAGAGGTGTAGGAATTAGCAACCAAAATGCACAAGACTTTTTTGATGCCGGAACTGATGTAATTACATCTGGAAACCATATTTGGGATGAAAAAGAAACAATGCAATTTATTTCTAAAGAAAAAAGACTACTTAGACCACAAAATTCAATACAACCTGCACCCGGCGAAGGTATGGGTATTTTTAATTCCAAAAATAACAAAAAAGTTGCTGTTGTAAATTTAATGGGCAACATTTTTATGAAAAAAAGTGAAGATGTTTTTCAGGCAGCGAAAAAATTTATAGATAGCATAAAGTTAAAAAGAGATGCAGATTTTATAGTTGTTGATATGCATGGTGAAATTACTAGTGAAAAAATGGCAATGGGGTATTTATTTGATGGAAAAGTTACAATGGTTGTTGGAACGCACACTCATGTTCCTACTTCTGACCATAGGATTATGGACAAAGGTACTGCGTATCAAACAGACCTGGGAATGTGTGGAGACTATAATTCTGTGATTGGTATGAACAGAGAAAACTCTTTAAAAAAATTTTTTAAAGATCCGTCGGCAAAAAAACATTTTCCATCCTCGGGGGAGGCTACAATTTCCGGCTTGATGGTTGTAGCTGACGACGTAACTGGTTTAGCTAAAAAAGTTCAACCAATTATTTTTGGCGGGTCTTTACAGGAAAGGATATAATTGATGGCTGGTCACTCGCATTGGGCAGGAATTAAGCATAAGAAAGGTAGACAAGATAAATTAAGATCAAAAATTTTTTCAAAAATTTCTAGGGAAATTACAGTGGCAGCAAAACTTGGATCAAAAGATCCTGATACAAATCATAGATTAAGAGCAGCAATTGAGTCAGCAAAAGATGCTAATATGCCAAAAGACAATATTAAAAGAGCAATTAATAAATCAGAAACGGATAGAAGTGAAAATTTTGAAAATCTAAGATACGAGGGTTTTGGACCAAAAAATATTGCGCTTATAATTGAGACCTTAACCGACAATAAAAATAGAACTGCCGGCAAAATAAGAACAGCTTTACAAAAATTTGGCGGGAGTCTTGGAAGTTCAGGATCAACAACTCATTTTTTTGAAAATTGTGGAATAATCCAGATTTCCAAAGAAACTATATCTGATGAAAAATTATTAGATTTTGCTGCAAAAGTTGGAGCCAAAGACTGTTTTAGTCATAAAGATTTTCATGAAATAATTACAAATAAAGAAGACTTTTATAGAATTAAAATTGAAGCAGAAAAATTAGTAAAAAATTTAACTTATTCAGATATAGAATGGAGGCCAAAGAATTTAATAAATTTTAAGAATGGTGAAGACAAAGATATTGAGAGCATGCTTGAGTTATTAGAAGAAGAGGATGATATTCAAAAAGTTTTTCATAACTGCAAATTTATTTAAAGGATTTTAATGAGAATAATTGGAATAGATCCAGGATTAAGTGGTGGCATAGCAATATTAGATGATTTAAAAGTTTTTGACATATTTGATATGCCTGTCATGTCTGAAGGAAAGAAAAATAAAAATCAGTTAAATAGTGCCCAACTAGTTAATATTATAAAAAAACATATAGTTTCAGGAGATACTTTTGTTATAGTCGAACAAGTAGGCGCAATGCCTGGTCAAGGCGTTACAAGCATGTTTAATTTTGGACAAACTTTTGGATCTATAAAAGGTGTTTGTGCAGCTTTAGATTTACCCATTTTTTACGTAAGACCAACTAAATGGAAAAAACATTTTGAGCTCATTAATTCTTCAAAGGATGCAAGTAGAACTAAAGTTATAGAAATGTATCCCTCAATATCATCCAGATTTACCAAGAAAAAAGATGTTAATAAAGCTGACGCTATTTTAATTGCTAGATACTTCAGAGATTGTAGAGCTCAGTTTAATAAGTAAGTTAAGTTATTTATTATTATTAAACTCAAATGCCAAATTGATGACACATTCTATACGTAATCAACCACAATGGAACAAGAAATTGCAAATCAAGTTATTGGCCTAGGAGGAACAAATGACTTTTCTCTTTGGCAACTCTTTCTAAGAGCTGACTTCGTTGTTAAAAGCGTAATTTTAATTTTAATTGCAAGCTCCATTTTTTCTTGGACACTTATATTTGATAAAGCAAGATTATTTAGAAGAATAGATCAAACAACAAAGTCCTTCGAAGATAAATTTTGGAAGTCAAAATCAGCAGAGGCATTTTATAAAAACCTTCCAAATAAGACAGAAGATCCTCTAACAATAATTTTTAAATCTGCAATGTCAGAATTAATAAAAACCAAATCTAAAACTTCAGCAGTACAAAGCGCTCGTGTCGAAAGAATGCTCGAAGTTTCTATTGATAATCAAATGAAGAGTGTAGAAAAAAATTTTACTTATCTTGCTACAATTGGATCAACAGCTCCCTTTATAGGATTGTTTGGAACTGTATGGGGAATAATGAACTCATTTCAATCCATAGCAATTTCAAGGAACACAAGTTTAGCTATTGTTGCGCCTGGAATAGCCGAAGCATTATTCGCAACCGCACTCGGTTTGTTGGCAGCTATACCAGCTGTAATAGCTTACAATAAATTTAATAGTGACTCACAAAGATACTTTGCTAGGGTTGACAATTTTTCTAAAAGATTTTTGTCAATAATTTAAATCAATATGGCTTTTATAATCAACCGCTCAAAAAAAGAACCAATGAGCGAGATAAATGTTACTCCTTTCGTTGATGTAATGCTTGTTCTTCTAATTATATTTATGGTGACAGCACCATTATTAACTGTTGGTGTTCAAGTTGATTTGCCAGAGTCAGCAGCAGACTCTTTACCTGATGATCAAGAACCTTTAACTATAAGTATTAATTCAAAAGGCGAAATATTTATTCAAGAGCACCAAGTAACTTTTCAAAAAATAGTTCCAAAACTATTAGCTATATCTAAAAATAGAACAGATACCAGAATTTACGTTCGGGGAGACAAGACAATAAATTATGGAAGAGTTTTAGAAGTAATGGGAAGACTATCTGGGGCTGGATTTTCAAAAGTTGCATTGATATCGGAGCCTTATAAAAACTGATGTATTATGACCAGAGGTTTATTATTTTCTTTTATTTTCCATGCCTTTGTTATTTCTATTACAGCCTTGACTTTGCCTTTTATGATGCGAGAAGCAATTGATTTACCTCCTATAGTTTCAGTGGAACTTATTGAAATTAAAGATAAAACTGCAATACCCTACGCTCCTAAGGCTAGAAAAATAATTTAAAAAGTTAAAGAAGAAAAAAAAAGAATTGTTTCCGAACAGGCTCCCCCAGCTGCCAAAGCCAAAGAAAAACCTGACAGAATTCCAATGCCAGAAGAAAAAGAGGAAATAAAAAAAATAGTAAAGAAAAAACAGAATCCAGAAGAAGTTAAACCCCAGATAAGACAGGCATCAGAATTCGAAAAAGACGAACTATTTGATACTAATGAAATTGCAGCTTTAATAGACAAAGCAAAAGAAGAACAAGCTGAAACACAGAAAAAAAGTAGCGAATTAACTCAAAGCAGTGTAAAAAATTCTTTTGCACAAGGATTATCTTTGTCAGAAGAAGATGCATTGAGAGCACAAATTTTTGGTTGCTGGAGTGTTCCATTAGGTTTGCCTTTTGATGAGAGTTTGTTGGTAAGAATTAAACTTAAATTAAAACCCGACGGAAGAATACTTAAAGCTGAAATCCTAGATCACGCAAGAATGAATACCCCTGGACAGAGTTTTTATAAAATCTTAGCAGAAAGTGCTTTGCGAGCCGTTAGAATTTGTCAGCCATTAAAAGTTCCTCCTACAGGATATGAAAGATGGAAAGATTTACAATTAAATTTTGATCCAACAGAAATGTTAAAAGGTTAAAAGTATGAAAAAAATAACTATATTTTTATTGTTCACTTTACTTTGTGCAGGAAACGCAAATAGTTTAATTAAAGTTGATATTACTAGAGGTAATCTAGATCCTTTACCAATAGCGGTCTCACCTTTGCATGTAGATCCCAAATCTGAGGATACTGAGTCATTTGACAAAAAAAAAATTGGAGCAAGTATTTCAAAAGTTATAGAAAATAATTTTAGAGCTACAGGTTTATTTAATCCATTGAAAAAAGATGCATTTGTTCAGAAACCAGATATAGCTCACTTAAAACCAAGATTCGAGGACTGGAGACTTATAAAGGCACAAGCTTTGGTCACAGGAAAACTTTTAATTAAAGACAAAAAGTTAAAGGTAGAGTTTAGACTTTGGGACCTAACAGCAGCCAAAGAAATGATCGCATTATCTTTTACTACTACCCCAAGCAATTGGAGAAGAGTTGCCCACATTATATCAGATAAAATTTATGAAAGATTAACTGGTGAGTCAGGTTATTTTGATACCAGAATAATATATGTGGCTGAGTCAGGCCCCAAAGACCAACGTATTAAAAAATTAGGAATCATGGATCAGGACGGTCATGGAGCAAAATATTTAACTTTAGGAAATGAGTTAGTTTTAACTCCAAGATTTAACCCAACAAATCAACTTGTTACTTACATGTCTTATTTTAAAAATATGCCAAGGGTTTATTTATTAGACATAGAAACAGGTATGCAAGAGGTAGTTGGAAATTTTCCAGGCATGACTTTTGCTCCAAGATTTTCCCCTGATGGAAAAAAAATTA
>MDTE01172677.1_pt1 | contig 13539 bp, 12 predicted proteins | sample 811231 | NCBI WGS metagenome assembly MDTE01 (sample SAMN05326651, study PRJNA326480) | marine metagenome | isolation source: seawater | place: Indian Ocean: Red Sea | collected 2010
CGTGCTGAAGTAGAGTTTGTGCGTAGTTGGGAAGAAGATGCTAAACGCAGAGACCTAACATACAACGCTATGAGCATGGACTTTGAAGGTAACTTGTATGACTATCATGGAGGTATGGATGACCTGCAAGATAAAGTAACCAAGTTTGTTGGTGATCCGGAGGAACGCATCAAAGAAGATTACTTGCGTACACTTAGATATTTTAGATTTCAAGGCAGATTAGATACTCCAACATTTGATAGAGATACAATGAATGCTATTGCCAACAACACAGATGGACTAAAGCAGTTGAGTGTTGAACGTGTGTGGATGGAGATGGGTAAGATACTTGGTGGCGGAAATATAAAGCAAATTTTAAATGCAATGGACAAAGCTGGTGTACTTGATGCTATAGGATTAGATTACACTCCAAACAATGAACTTATGGACGGTGGTGATCCAATTATCAACCTAGCGAGAATAACTGATGACGAATCAATTGGTCCTCGTTGGAAAATGAGCAATGAAGAAAAAGGCAAGCTGGGTTTTCTATTAGCTGAAAAAGGTAAAACACACAGCAAAGACTGGTATACTGATATGATGGTTGACGGCTTTGATAGAACACAATTAGATGCACTTGCTAGATACAACAATCAAGATGACATGATACAGTATATTCGAACATTTAAAGCACCAGAGTTTCCTGTTGATGGCAATGACCTTATTAAGATGGGACATGAGCGTGGTCCAGGTATAGGCAAAACACTTATGGCACTACGCAATCAATGGAAAGCTGGTAACTTTAGTGCAAGCAAAGACGAACTACTACAAAGTATGAATGAAGAAGGCCCATTTGGTGTAATTGCTCGCAAGGCTGGACATTTAATAAACAAGTCACAGTATATGAAAGCCGCTGAGTATATGCATAAAATACTCAAAAGAAAATACAAAGAAACTGATGGGAAGATTAGACATTCATTAGGTTACTATGCACAAATGATTGCAAGTCAAACAGGTATGAAACTTAATTGGCGTGAACTAGAGCAAGAGTATCTCAACATGTATGGTAAAACTATGTTTGAAAACTTACAAGAAGACACAAAAATGCCAACTGTATCTTTGAAAGATTTATATCACGTAGGCACTTTAGATGCAAGTAAAAAAGGCGACTTTAGTTATGAAGGAGCAGGTTTAAGTGTTACTACTGAACCTGATGCTTGGAGACGTATTGCTAGAGGACAAGTAACAGGAGATACACATTCTGTTGCTAAAGCAAACAATAATTTTTTAGATTCACACAAACTTACATCACAACACAATGAACAAATCAAACAATGGGCTATTGATAATGGATTTCTTGAGCAACAAGAAACTGTTACAGTAAGTTGGTATGATGATGAAATGGACGATACTCTAAGTCAAACATTTAATTCAATGGCAGATGCAGAAGCTGAACATGGTGAGTATATGGATGACTATGATGTAGATGTAGACAAAGGTGGCGTTGTTCCTACTGCAAAACTAAAGAAAGCAACAGGTCAAAGTAGAATAGAAGCAACTGGTGTACTAGAATATGTATTACCATTATATGCAGAATCACTAGGACTTGATGGTGTATGGTGGGCAGATGATTTAGATGTTAATAAACTATCAGCACCACGTGGAGTAATTGTTCCTGGTAAAGTAGATAGTTTTAAATTTAACCGTATGAATGAAAACTTTGATGACGGAAAGAAGCCAGGACGTAAAGGACTTAGCAAACGTGTAGGCATTCCCAAAGGTGCCACACTAGCACAGCTAGAAAAGATAGCAAAAAATTCAACAGGCGAACGTCGACGCATGGCACAGTGGCAACTTAACATGCGTAGAGGTAAAAATAAATCTAAATGACCAAAAGCAAAATATGTATCCATCCGTGGAGCCATGTAAATATTAATCCAAACGGAGACGTATGGCCCTGCTGTCATCAACGTGGCCCAGAAATGTATGTGCTGGGCAATTTTAAAACGCAGACAATAGAAGAAATTTTCAACGACGAGCCTATGCGTAAACTTCGCAGAGATATGATTGCAGGAAAACTTCCTGAAGAAGTATGTATGAAATGTATTGAATATGAAAAAATGGATATTTTTAGTCCTAGAATGGAAGCAAACAGACAACCTTATGCTCCTGAAATTATGAAACTTGTTGAACAAACAAAACCAGATGGTAGCATTGAAAACTTTAAAATTAAATATTGGGATTTGCGTTGGAGCAACAAATGTAATATGGCTTGTATAATGTGTGATCCAGACTGGAGCAGTTTATGGACACAAAATTTAAGAGCACATTACAAAAACATGAGCGATGAAGTAATTGAGTCCGATGGCATGTTAAAACACTACAGAGATAAAATAGGTGATGATAAAGTTATGCATGTACCTGATATGGGTTGGATTGACAAACACATACATGACGTAGAAAACATTTATTTTGCAGGAGGCGAACCATTATTAATGGACGAGCATTGGTACATACTAGAAAAACTAGATAAACTAGGTAGACATGATGTAAAAATTAAGTATAATACTAACATGTCTAAAATTGAACATCTTGGAAAAAAAGGATTGGACTATTGGAGAAACTGGCCCAGATCACATATGAGTATTGAAGCTAGTATAGACGAGACAGGCGAAAGAGCAGAATACATTAGATCCGGAACTGTTTGGCCTACTGTGGAAAAAAACATAAGAACACTTGTTGATGCTGAAGTTAAAGTACAGCCAAATACTAGTATTGGCGCTTACAATGTAATGCGGTTACCTGAGCTTTTAGAAGAATTATGGGAATTGTTCAAGCGTCCTAATGTTAATATTCCTTTGAGAATTAATCTTAATCCAGTGCTAAACAACTGGTGTAGGATACATATATTACCAGATGAATGGAAACAAAATACCAAACAAAAATTACTTAAGATACAGCAAGCTAAATTTCCTGTTACCAAATTAGAAAAAATACTATATGAATTAGACAGACCTCAAAATATTGATGCCACGCATGCCTTTTTTAGACATATAAGTTTTTTAGACTTAAATAAACATACTACTTTATTTGATGCACTTCCAGAATTTAAAGAGCTTGATGATATGTACGGTAATTTATATGACAAATTTAAAAATGAATGGATTGAAAAAAGCAATTATAAGAGGCATAGTAGTACTAGTGCCGACATACATAGTAGCATACACAACTGATAAAATGGTATACGTGGTGCCTATGTTAGCCGCTATGGGTTTTATTGCGGCTGGAATATTTGAAGATGATACAAACAAACGTATTGATACAGATACTACCAGCAAAGATTTCAAAGAACATGACGGAGAAGGCGAATGAAAATTGCTGTATTAATGAGCGGACAAGCAAGATATATTGAACGTAGTGCTGAATGGTGGAAACAAAGGTGCTTCAAGCCTAGTATGAACTTGCATGTTGATTATTTTTTCAACTTATGGGACGACGGTACAGATAACTTAGATGATAGAGTTAAAAATTTGTATGACGCCAAAGTAGTTGATATCAGTGATTGGGAAGAGCTTGGTAGAAATCATATCGAACAAATAAGAAATGGAAATGAAAATGCCAATGACTGGTGGCTCGTACCTGAATATGTGCAACATACAATGTGCTACACAACAGATGAAGTCAGTAGATACACTTGGAATTTTCCTGGAATGTTTATCAGTACTGCAAAAATGGCAGAAACTTTTGAACCTCACTTTTGGCAATATGACATTGTTATAAAAACTAGGACAGATACGATTTTGAATGATATGAGTCCTAACAATTGGCATAGTTTGTTTAACAATATGTTGAGGAATCCAGTTTTTAATGATAACATTTTCACTCCGTGGTTGAGAATTAGAAACGGTTTACCTTTCTTTGGAGATTTAGCATTTATTGGTAAGCCAGACTTAATGCAAAGATTTATGACAAATATGGATAAGCATCTTGTTAAACTAGCAACTCATGACAAACATTTACTAAGCGATTATATGATAGATCCTGAAATACCTTTTGCTCACTGGTTGTGGAGTAGATTGAGCATGTACAGTAGAACTGATTGGTTAGCTATAAGTGTAGTATGGCCCGTGCCTTTTGGTGCTTGTTTACTGCGAAGTGATGAGAATGTAGTAGGACAAACTTTTCAATATCTTGAACACACTTATAAACGTCATGAAGAAGAAAAGCATGACGTAATATTCCATAAAGTCGGTGACACTAAAAACTAAACCAGCATAAATAACTATATGAAAGTCTGGGAAGTATTAGATCTAAAAGAAATGTCTGCTGGAGGTATTGCCACAGTAAGTATGCCTTTATTCACCGGAAAAAAAGGCAAAGCACACAACAAAGCCGCCAAAGCGGCAGTTGGTCTAAAAGATTCTAAAAAAGTAAAAGACCCAGTCTATAGCAATATGATACGGAGAGTCCCATGAGATTGGAAAAAATATCAACTGAAAAAACTGTAGCTAAACCTAAGCTGGTTAAAGAAGGTTCTCAGTATAAAGTTCAGGATATAAATGGTGTTGAACGTAAAGTTTTTGAAGATTATGACCTTGCAAGACTTTGGATGAAGAAGCACAAGCCAGAACTACAAGAAGGCAAAGAGCCTGTTATATATACCAGTGAACTAATGGAAGGTGTACTTGATGCAACTGACGAAGATGGTTGGATGGCTAAGAAACAGCTATACAATCTAAGCAAGTACAGTGTAATTTTACATGGTATGATTAACGATACTGATAATTTAGAACCTTGGGTACAAGCAAAAATTACAAAAGCATGTGATTATATTAGTGCAGTAAAACACTATATGGAGTATTTGGAAATCAACGGATATCCAGAACAACCTCCTGTAGTAGTTGACGACATGCCTGAAGAGATGTAAAATGCGTTTGCATGATTTATTCGAATCAACGTTAATGGAAGCACCTGCTGATAATGGTGCTACAATCAGTATGAGTCTTGCTGACTTATATGATATGACTGGTAAACCATATCCTACTAAACCTGGTCCTAATGGTAATCCTATTACTCCTCCAGGATTTTTTAAGAAAAAGGATATGAGTGTAGGTCCTGGCGGAATAGATCAAGAACTTGCTAACGCACACAAACAATGGGTAGACGGAGGTAAACTTCCAGGTGTATTATTAGATAAAGACGGAGAACTTAAACCTTATAATACAAATAGCACACTAGAAGATTTGTCCTGGGCATTTATAGGTGGAGGTGCTGAATTACTTAATTCATGGATTAAAGGTGCGGCAGTTCCAATTGATGATTTTATCAACAATTTTACAATGTCAGGAATAATACACAAAAAAGCTACAGGCGAAAACTTATCTAATTTAAAAACATCAACCCTATCAGGTTATGATAAAATAGATGAAAAATTTTGGGGAGATGAAGTTGTTGAATGGTTTAATAATAAAACAGATCAAGCATTTAGAGACAATGTAGCATGGACATCTGGTGCAGTCAATAATTTTAATGATGTTAGAGATTTATTTTACGGACACACAGGATTTAATCTAGAAGGCGCGGCAGGTATTATGATTGGTGAACTACCAAGTGAAATAGTTGACCTTGGAGTAATAATGGCTACTGGACCTTTAGCAGGTATGGCGGCAACAGGTGTGCTGAACGCTCTAGAGGCAGGTGGTGCCGCGGCACAAAGTATCACTGATAGAATAAACAATGCTTATAAAAAAGGCGTATTGCAAAATTCACCACAGTACAAATTGTATTTAGATGCCGCTATGATGCAATTACAAGCTGATGATGTTGTTAGAAAACCAGCAGAACTTATAGAAGAAGCTCAAGACTTGGCAAGGAAACATGCAATTGATATGAGTATTAGAAATGCATTTTACAAAGTAGCTGTTACAGGCGGTGTAATTGATGCAGTTCAAAATAGAATATTATATAGTGGTGGTAAAATTTCCTCAAACTTCTTAAAAAATGCAGTACTTAAAGGTGCGGCAGGTACCGCAGGTGAAGGTGTAAGTGGATATTTAGAACAGGTATTTGAGAACACAGGTATTATCAAAGGAGCAGGAGGCAACATAACCACTGCAAGAGAAGGAGCTTTTAACGCCGCATACAACGAAATGTTGGCGGCACAATCAGGTAACGTATTAGCTACTACAGTTGATGGAGCCTCAAGAGCTAGAGCAGGCTTGGCAAGATTCTCACAATTTATAATGGGCGGTAGAAGAGATCCTAAAGCAATCTTAGATATTATGTCGATGGATTCAAATACACTTATAAATCGAATTGAAACTGTAGATCCTGAAACTGGTGTAAGAAAATTTGCTCTTGCAGAAATGATTAAAAAACGTTTACTCACTGAAGACCAACTTACAAAAGGTGAACTGCGTCAACTTAGTAGAAATGGTTCGTTCACAAGAGATGGGGTAAGATATACTAGAAAACAAATAAAGGAAAATACAGACAATATACAGCTTATTAGTTTGCTAGATGATGTGGAAATAAATGTAGAAGAAAATACATCAACTATCAATCTAGACGACGAAGGACAGGCAAGACGTCTTGCTCAACTGCTTGGCATAACTGTAGATAATGAAAAAGTTACTGACAAGACAGATATCAACAAAGTATTAGCTCAACTTGAAAATGTCAGAAAAATTGATGTAAGAATAGAAGGTCGTAGTACACTAGAACCTCCTATATGGTCCGATTTAGATGATATGCAAAAAATGGAGTATTGGAAAGATGGCAAGGTTACATTTACCAATCACCCAGAAAGAGGCAATCAAACATGGACTAGACAACAGATAATGTTTAATAGTAGACGTATGGAAGACAATGTACCTGATGAAGTTGCAAATTTATTAGACAATGCTCCTAAACGTGTTAACATGGAAGATCCAACATCTGGTCCATCTGTGGCAGATGCTGTAAATGCCAAAAAATTAATGGACCAACTTACAGAAGGTGCAAGAAGAAAACTTGAAGATGACCAAACAGCTTGGGACAATAGAAATCAAAAAAGTATAGCTGACGGTGATGGTCCACTTGATCCTGATACTAGACCTACAGAAGAAAACAATGAAGATTTTAAAAGGTTTTTTAACAGCTCTTTGTATACTGCACAAAAAGCCAATTATGAACGTGCTTTAAAGGAAATAAAAGAAGATCAAAAGGCATGGGATAGCGAATACGGATTAACTCATAATTTTGATGGCAGTCCTAAAAAAGGTAGTCAGATATTTGCTGAAAAACAACGATTCGATGCTAAAGCCGAACAACTGAAAAAAGAACAAGAGCGAAAAGAAAATGCACTAAACACAGTAAAAGAAAATGAAGGTGTTACAGATTTTGATGCTCCGGAGGCTCCGCACGTTCCAGTCATTAAAGGCGGTGATGCTGAGTCTGATAAAAAAGTAGATATTTCAAGAAAACATTACATAGCACATGCAAAGATTAAAATTGCAAATGGTGAGATGCAAGCTGATGAACTAGAAGCATTCTTAGAAGCAAGTGATAAAGTTTACCCAGGTAGTAGTAAAGAAATTATTAGTGACGAAGATCGAGCAAACTATCAGAGCATAGATCTAAGACCAGAAGTTAAAGACAATGTTGTAAAAGATTTTGAAAAGCCAACTGAAAATGTTGCTAATACAAGACCACCAGAAGGTGCTGAAGTAACATTTCAAGGTAAAAAATATGTTTGGCTAGGTGTTGCAGATGGCAAAGGTGGCATGTGGGCTGAAGTAAAAGAAGACGGTTCAAGAGGTAGAACAGATCATAAGTTTCACAAGGATCTGATGGCAACCTATCAAAATCAAAACATCAGTGCTGACAGAGATGATAGCACTAAAACAAATTATGAGGACAATCAACCAGACCCAGGTATTATTCAAAGAATAAAAGATTATTTTGCTAATCTAGGAAAAGAAGTAAGAGATGCTACTATAGATAGCGAAAAGGAAGAAACATCATTCTTAGTAGAACCACCCAGAGCAGGTGATGAAAAATATGTAGATACAAAAATTCCTACTAATGTAGAAAATGAATTCAGAGAAGTTTTAAAAACAAACAATGCTATCAAAGTACAAAACTTTTTAAATTCATTACCTCCTGAGCAGGCTGGTGCTTTTAGATTGAATCCTCAAAAATACCAATCAGCTCCAGTTGAAGTTAAACCTTCTAGTGCATCAACAAAAACTACTAGTACTACCAGTACAACTTCAACAAGCACAACAACACCAAGGACAACTACTACTACTTCTGGAGGTCCTGCCGGCGGCGCTGTAACACAAATGAAAGTGTTGAATCAAGCTGTAGCAAACATACAAAATGTAGATCCAAGATTTAGTCAACCACAATTAAAAAGTGCATTAGAACAATACTTAAAAAATAATCCTAATATTGCACAGCAAGCCGCCAATGATAACAGAGCACCAAGCAATATTAAATCATCGGGTATAGCAAAACAAATAAGTAAAACTGTACTAGGCAGAGTGCTTGGACCTGTTGCAATGATATTGTCACCTACCACAGTAGGTGATGGAACTATAAGTGATAGCCAACAAGCCGCAAATGAATTCTATCAAGACTTGTTAAAAAATAATCCAGTTGCATTGAAAAACTTATTCGATGCTGAAATGGAAAATATGACAGGTGCTGAAAAGAATGATTTTAAAACAGATCCGCAGTATCAAGCAGTTGAAAAAAGAGTTAAAGAATTACAAAATGATATAGCAAAAAAGAATCAAGATGCACAACAACAAGCGGCTGGACCACAAACAGGATTTCCAGATGCTCCAATAAATTTAGGCAGAGGTACTCCAGAAACACCTGAGCAAAGTAGAGAACGTGTAGCGGCTTACCAAAAGAGACAAGCTGAACTTGATGCACAAGAAAAAGCTAAGGTTAAAAGCGACGACTTGACAGGTATTGAAGAACCTGGTGCTAATCAACCTATACAGTTTACACCCACTGATCAACTAACACAACAACAAAAAGCTGAACTTGATAAAATTGCAAGGGATAATCAAAAGCAGGCAGATGATGCCATGGGCAGGACTGCTAAGACAAAAGATACTGGCACACAAGATGCAGGTGCAGAAGTTAAAGACAAAGCACAAGACAACACAGCCGCATACAATCAGCAACAACAAGACAAAGAAGCAGGTCAAGCCAATTATGCTGACCAGGATCAACTACAAAAAGGAAACATTGAATTAAATCCTGCTGATGCGGCGGCATTAGGTGTAACTAGTAATCTAAACAAACAGAATCAGCAAAACAAGAATCAAAACAAAAAAAGTAACCTTAACACAAAACTAAAAAATAAAACAAAACAAAAAGTAGACAAAACAGGAGTTATGCGTAAAGGACCTAGATTTGGTTTCTTAGGTGGAGACGATGATGGCACAGATGATAGTAGCTTAATGAAATTTTATCCTGCAAAATATCAAGATCCACTTGACCTAGAAAAGTACAAAGGAGCAATCGGAAGAGCTCAAAGTGCATTACCAACAGGTGGACAAAAACAATGAAAATAAATGAAATAATATCTGAAAACTCGCTGAATAAAGTGACGAAAACATTAGGTGTAGATGTAACTACCCCAACCTCTAATAAACCATATGATGATGCAATTATTAGACAAGCTAGGAAAGACGGAAAGTTAAAAGCTCCGGCAAAGCCAAGACAAAAAGTAACTTATAAAGGAAGACAAGGTCATTATGATTTTGTATCTAGAGCACCTGTAAATTACAACCAACCAATTACAATGAAGGATCCTGCTGGTGCTATGCGTAGATCAATGGGATAGATAATAAATACTAAAAACGGAATAGTACTATGAAATTTAAAAACTTTGCAGAACGAGAAATGACTAAAAAAGAAAAAGCCAAAGAAAAAAGGCTTAAGAAAAAGTATGACGATAGTGATATGAAAAAAGATATGAAAGATCGTTACGGCGAAGATTGGGAAACAGTCTACTATGCTACCATAAGAAAAAAAGCAATGGAGCAATTCACCGCAGAAGCAATGCAATCCTTTCCTTACAAAATTTACAATGACGATGAAGTGCTGATAGCAGATAATCTAGAAAGTGCGTTGGAAATACTAGATGGTGAGATATCAGAGCAAGACTTAGAACAGATAGAAGATATGGCAATGTCAGGTGACGTGGTACCATTATTAGATACACTAGATGGATTTGGCTATAAAGTAGAACTAGAAGAGAAAAAAAGTCTTGCATCATTACGCAATAGATCAAGTTTTGATGCGATTAATAGACAACTTAACAAACAAAGACGCAGAGACACAACAAAAATTGAACTGCCCAAACCAAAACAATTAGATTTGTTTAATTCAGTACAAAACGAAGGCGAAGCTGGAGATCACGATAGAATGTACAAAGTAGTACATGTTAAAAAAGGCATGATGGATATCAAAGCCAAGACATCTTACGAAGCCGCCAAAAAGTTTGCAAAAGAAAAAGGTTTGAAAAGCACAGCAGGTGTTGATACACATTTGTATCCACTAGAAGAAGGTACAATGAGCGATCTTCATGCAAGAATAATGAGCTCAGATGATCCGCATGAAGAAATTTATAATATGTTAATAGGAGATAGTCCAGAAGAAAAGTACATTCAAGATATGTATAATGATACATCAGCTGAGTACGGATTACATCCAGATGATGACTTTGAAGATATTATTGATAGAATGGTTGATCAAATAGAAGATGATAATCCGTTTGAAAATACGCACCCTATGGTAGCGCCACCAAACAAGAACCCTAAATTTAAATCTAATATGCCAGTTGTAACACCAAACAATGATAAAAGAAACAGAAGATTTGTTCCAGCACCTATGCCTGGAATGCCTGGCTTTGGTACAGATTCTAACAAGAACGGCAAACAAATACCATGGTGGATGAGAGAAGGCTATACAAGGCTTCCTGACATTGACAGAGAACGTTATACAGAGATGCCAGGACTAGAAGGGCCTTTTCAAACAATGAGTGGCAAACCAATTTACTATGATCCAAAAGAAGGATCATACTATGACAGAGATACAGACATGTATCTTACATATGCAGAATTCAAAGCCTTAGACGATCCAATGCCTAAAACAGGTAGAATGAAAGAAGGTAATAGTCCACACAAAAAAGGTACTGAGAAATACAAAAAACACATGGCGGCAATGCATGCCAACAGTGCAGAGCCTAAAGGTAAAATGATCGAAGGCAAGTATGGTAAAAAGAGTAAGAAAAAGAAAAAGTATGAAACCATTAATTTACATGTAATGCGTGATTCACTCAAACTTAATGAAAGCACAGATGCTAACACAATCGTTGCACAGTATACAAGAGCAACTTTGGATCATAGACATAATACATGGGGTAAAGTATGTGAACAAATTAATTTTATTAGAAGTTTTGTAAAAGAAGATATAGATGTTAAAAATGTTCAAATGCAAATCAAAAAAATGCACGAACAAGAAAAAATAGACAGAACTATATTAGTATGTGAAAACATCGATAAGTTAAGAGATATTGTAAAAGACAAGAGTGCAATGTCTATTAAGTTCGCAGATGGGTCAATGAAAGTTGATATGACTACAGCTAACATTTTCGTACAAATGTATGATCGAATGAAAGAACGTAATCAAAAGAAAATAGATGACATGATGCAAACCAAAGCAGGATTTTTAAAAGTTCTAGACTTCTTCTACGGAGCAATGAAATGAAGTTAAATGAAGTCTACGAAGAACTAACAGAAGAACAATTCGACGAAAAAGCAGGCAAAAAAGATGCTTGCTATCACAAAGTAAAAGCACGTTACAAAGTATGGCCCAGTGCATATGCCAGTGGAGCACTAGTTCAGTGCCGTAAGAAAGGCGCTAAGAACTGGGGAAACAGTAAGAAAAAATGAGTTGTGGTTGTGGAAGATCACCAACTGGTAAATGTATTGGTTGGCATAAGCTAACAGAAGAAGAGTATCTGAAGAAAAAAGCAATCTACGAAGCTAAACAAGAGGCTAAGAAAAATGCTGATAAATGAAGTAACAGAAGATCTTAGAGCTTGGTTTGGCAAAGGCAAAAAAGGCGGTGCTGGCGGAGGTGGCTGGGATCGTTACAATACAAAAGGTGAACGTATAGGTAAATGCGGAGATGCTAAAAAAGGCGAAGGAAAGCCAAAATGTTTAAGTAAGTCAAGAGCCGCAAGTCTTAGAGCCAAAGGTGGCAAAAAAGCAATAGCCGCCGCAGTAAGAAAAAAACGTAGAGAAGATCCCAACAAAAATCGTAGAGGAAAAGCTAAAAACGTTTCTAACACAACAAGGAAATCATAATGGAATGTAAATGTGAGAAATGTGGATGCGATCATCATTGTTATAAAGACTGTGAAAATTGCGTCAACGATGTTTGTACTGGATGTAGATGCAAGCACTGTAAATGACCGATGTGCTAGATGATTATCATGCCTGGGAGGCATATCCTCAATATAGATGGGTTTTCAATAAGTTAGATGTAAGTTTACGTCTTGGCTATCATGCCGGTCCGGCAGGTATTCCAGTAAAAAAAGATGGATATTATATTGTAAGACCTGTATATAATCCATACGGTATGGGGATAGGTGCTCACAAAAAATGGCTTACTGTAAATGAACAAGATGATATGGCAAATCACAAGCATATACCACCAGGATACTTTTGGTGCGAATGGTTTACAGGTAAACACTATAGTATAGATTATAAACGTGTTGACAACCTTTGGATGCCAGTTAATGCTTGTCAAGGACTACATAAAACTGAAGATAATTTGACCAAGTTTGATTGTTGGAGAATAATACATCCTCCTTATTTTAAGTTACCTGACTGGGTACACGAAATTGATGTAAAAGAATTAAACATTGAATTCAAAAATGACAAAATCACTGAGATACATTTGAGAAGTGGCAATGATATATGCTTGGTGAGCGAAATCGGTGACGAAATCTATCCGGTATGGCAAGGTGATGATTACAGACATATGAAAGATTTAGAGTTTATTCCTAATCTAAGTGAAGATGAAGAAGACTATACAGCTAGTGGCAATCTCAAAGATATCAGGCTAGGATACTACAGAAAAAAAGGTGTATTTCCAATAAATACAAAGTAAATAGAAGGAACTCAAAATGAGTAAGTTTGAATTTAATTTTACCGAGGATCAAGTTATAGAACTTCTTCACGGTAACAATGAAGCTAATCAATGGTATGAAGCAATGGAAGAAATCCTACCATACTATGAGATTAACACTGTAAACAGAGTAGCAGGATTTTTGGCACAATGTTGTCATGAAAGTGCAAATTTCAGAATTATTGAAGAAAATCTAAACTATAGTAGCAAGGCATTAGATGCAGTATTTGGCAAGTACTTTGTAAGAGCTGGCAGAGACAGTAAACCTTATCATAGACAGCCAGAAAAAATTGCAAATATTGTTTATGCTAATAGAATGGAAAATGGTGATACAGCTAGTGGCGACGGATGGCGCTTTAG
>MDTE01107796.1_pt1 | contig 13538 bp, 11 predicted proteins | sample 811231 | NCBI WGS metagenome assembly MDTE01 (sample SAMN05326651, study PRJNA326480) | marine metagenome | isolation source: seawater | place: Indian Ocean: Red Sea | collected 2010
ATGGGTTATCAATCATACCGTATCTAGTTTTGAAACCGATTTTTGGTTGGAAAGTTTGCTCACCAACTGCTCTCACCATTTGTAGTGGAACATATGGGCAATAGAAAGTACCAGCATCATAAGGTGAAGTACCTTTATATCCAACAACATAGTATTGACTAGCAGCAACATTTGCAGCATATGGGTCAACAAATACTTTGTATCTGCCGTTTAATACACCAGCGAAAGTTGTTTGAGTGTCATCTACATTTAAGTTGTTGTTTAATGCAGGAGTGTAATCTAAGATTCCAGCCATTTGAAGAGCAGATGCAACATCAGCACTTGTTAGAATGATGTTACCTTTTCCTCTTCTTGTTTTTTGACCGATTGCATTTGCATCTCTTTCAATTTGGAACATTAGGCCTTTGAATTTTTCAACAGACCATCTACCATTAGAGTCTGTATCTAAGTCAAAAGTACCAGCAGTTGTTGTGTTTACAGCAGCACCTTCTACGGCAGTTCTGTAAACTCTTCTTACTACTTCTCTGTTAATTTCAGCAAGTATTTCAGCTGAAAGGATGTTTGCAAGTTCTGTTTCTGCATCAAGACCGTGAATTGCTTTTAAGTCTTGTGCAAGTTCCATAGTGTATTCAGCTTTAAGTGCTCTAGACTTAGCTGTAACAGTTGATTTCTCAATAGAGAAAGCCATTTCAGCAAAGTTGTTTTGAGAACTGTCACCTAATGCTTCAGCCTGAGCAGTAGTCATACCTTGTGTGAAAGTATAAGCACCTTCTGGTGAATCATTTAGTACACTTGGGTTAGTTCCTTGTTGTGCAGCAGATAGTGAAGATGATGCGTTATCTGCAGAAAATTCTGAATCTGCTTCATCTACTAATGCTTCTGCACCAGACTGGTCATTAAATCTTGAACGCATTGCGAAGATTAAACCAGTTGGACCAGTCATTGGTTGCACACCACAAATGTCATATGCAATCAAGTTTGGCATAGCTCTTCTAACTAGGGAAATTAAAATTGGATCCCAGTTAGCCATTGGGTTAGCACCGGCAGCAGTAGCGTTAACTGGTGTACCCTCTGATAAGAAAGCGGCATCTTCTTTAAGTGCCTTTTCTTGGTTTTCTAAAATAACGGTAGTAACGGCTCTTCTGTAAGCATCATTGATTTTTGGCAAATCAGGATGATCTAGAACGGGCTGCCACTTCTCTTGTAAATGTGTTGTTTGAAACATTAGTTTCTCCTTATCTTATTTACTATTATTTATCTATTAAGTGTTTTTTGCCCTTTTGTGGGTTTTTTGAATTGCAGCCATATATGCCGCCATTGCATCTGAATCTACTGTACCAGATTGCTCTGTTTCAGTTTCTTCTGATAACACCTCTTCAACTTTTTTCTCTGAAGGAAAATAAGATTCTTTCAAAGTATCAAGTTTTTGTTTAAAGGACTCTTCACCAGAGAACTCAACATCTTTTGTTAAAGAAACAAATTTTTCTTTTTCAGTTTCAGCTAAGTCTTTGGTTGCGTCAGAAATTAATGATTCTCTTACAAGTTCACCAATTCTAGATTTAGAAGATTTATCTTCTTCAATCTTTTCATTTAGTTTACCTTTAAGGTCTTCAATTTCTTTTTCCTGAGCCTCAAGAATATTATACTTCTCATCAGGAACATCAATATAGTGGTCTTCAAACAATTGCTTTAGACCAGAAATGAAATCTTCAGCGATTTCACCTTTAAGGCCTCTTTCAATTGCAAGTTGATTTTCTTTTTTCCACTCTTCAGTAACATAGTTAAGATAAGAGTCAATTTTGTCTACCATATCTTCTTTTTGTTCTTCTAGTGTTTTCTGATTCTCTTCTTTTAATTGAGCCTCAATAGATTTGATTTTAGATGAAACAGCTGCTTCAAAAATAGTTTCAGCTTTAGATTTAAATTCATCAGAAAAATCTTCGCCTTGTAACAATGCTTCAACATCTTCTTTAACAGAATGTGTTTTTGATTCGTGTTCACCTTCCATTTTTTTGTCGTACATTGCTTTGATCATTTTTTCTTTAGAACCCATATCCATCTCTTTAGCCATCATAGCCATAAGATTTTCTTTTGAGTGTTTCATCATTTCTTTTTTATAAGTTTCGTATGTTTCATCAACATCATCTTCTTCAGCTTTTACTTCTTTGTCTGCATCTTCTTTAATCTTATCAGCAGGTTCAGAAGGTACAGCTGATTTTGATGCATCAGATGTATCTTTTTTTACTTTTTTTGCTGCATCAGGCTTTCCAGCTTGATTAGCATCTTTAGTCGGTGTTGGTCCACCCACATCTTCTGGTTCCTCACCACCCTTCATTTTGGGCATTGGGTCGGCCTTACCGCCAGTAGAATCTGGTGATTTTTCTTGAAGTCCGTTAGCCTCATCTAGTTCAGCAACGACTTCTTGTTCCAACTCCTCAATAGTCTTATCTAATTCTGACATTGGGGATTCTCCTATATTTTATTATCATTATTATTTATAGTTTTATAACTTTTTAAGAAACTTTGCGAACGCTAAAGCCTCTACATTAGGAAGTTTTTTACGAACGCTCTCTTCTACAGTTTCAACTATTTCTTCAAGCTCGACTTCTTTAAGAAGTCCATTATTCCAAACCCATTCTTTTCCTTCCATTATTCCGTTAACGAATGCTTGCGGAGCAGAAGGGTCTGCCACTATGTCGGCTGCTGCAGCTAACATAAAATCGTCTTTCACATAATTGGCACCATTCTTTTGTTCTAAAGAACCCATACCTCTTGAAGATACACCTAATGTGCCACCTTCATTCATTATGTTTTTAACAATCTTACCCATTGGTGTTTCCATAATCTTGGCTTCACCGATAAAATTGCTACCTTCTCTTTTCAGAGATGTTACCATATGAGATACTCTATCTAAATTTACAGTAGGGCCTTCAGGATGACCAAGTTCACCATAAGCTCTATTTTTTTCTATAAATTGTTTATTGTATCTTTTGATTTCTTTTTCTAATACTTCTACAGGATATACTCTACCATTACGGTTTTTGATATCTCCTTGCATAAATATACCTTCAATCTTATAATTCTTTTCACCTTTATCGTCTTCTTCTGCAAGAAACTTTACATTCTCTAATGCTTCAGATATTAGTTTCATAGTTTTATCCTATTTTGAATTAGTATAACCTTCTACTTTTTTAAGTTTTAACATAATTGTTGTAGCTGCACTTGATGTAATTCTTATGTCACCAGTGTAACCTGATGATTTAGGATTCTCAAGCGTGAATCCTGCAGTATCGTTAAATCCCCACGATGCATTACCATAAAGAGTAATCATATCATCATCTGTAGTTGCATCAAATGTAAATAATGCAGAGGTTGCAGCAGTTGCACTTGACATTTTGATTCCAGTTATATTTACTACTTCTTCGCCTGTACCAGCATTACCAGACAACGAACCAGCCGTTACGGCAACTGAATTAGATTCTGCACCTGAAGCAGAACAAACTATTAATGTTTCGTGATCAGAATCTTTTATTATGTGTGTGCTCCAAGCCATATTATTTTCCTATCGTTAACATTTCTTTTTCAAAGTATGTCATTAATTCTTTTTCTGTAACTTTATGTTTTTTTGAAACAAAAGTTATATTGCGTTCAAAACTATTTATAAAATCTGATGAGTTAGAGTCCATTTTTTTGAATATTTCGTCAACTGCCTTCTTCATTTTAGGTGATAGTTTACGATATTCTGAACTCTTTTTATGCTCATCTTTTTCCACAATATTAGTATAGAAGCTATCAAACCTCATCAGTTTCCTCTGGTTGGTCAGGTATATGTTTAGTTACCATAGCTTTTGCTTGAACTTGTCTTTCTTTTTCTAATGTTTGACCTACTTTGTCAGACATTATACTTTTAAAATCAGACTCAGCATCTATATTGTTTTGATTGCTAATGTTGTCTATCATAGACTTAATTTTTTCATTACTCATTAATTATCTCCGTTATCTGAGGGTGGTGCACCATCATATGCATCTAAATCGTCACCAGATATTGGTGAACCATCAATAGATGGATATCTAGTTACACCATCTGTGTCTTGTGGTACATTTACTCCACCATCTGAAGTATCCATACCTGCCTCTTTATTCATTTCATCTTTCATTGATTCAATTTCTGAATCTGTCATTCGTAACACATTTTGTTGTACCCATCTTTTACTATAAAAAGTACCAACATAATTTTCAATCTGACTTAACATATCAAGTCTTTCTTTAATTAACTCAGCTTCTTTAAGTTCACTAAAGTTATTATCTTGTAAATAATCATATTGAATATGTTCTTTTATATCATGCCATTCTTCGTCTGCAATAATACCTTTAAGAACAAGTTGCGTTCTAAGAATATCAGAAAATAAATTAGAAAACTTTTTACGCAGTCTACCAATAAACTTTGTAAATTTTAATTCATCTCTTGTAATTTCTGTTGATCTACCTAATGAAAAGTTTTGTTCTGCTTCTAGTCTTGAGATAGGAACATTTAATGAACGATATAATTTTCTTTGAAAGTATGTAATATCATCTATCTCACCTAAGTTTTGTCCACCAGGTAAAGTTGTAATTTCTGTACCACGACCACCTTCTCTTCTAGGTAACCAAAAGTCTTCTAACATAGACATATGGTTTCTATCGTCACGAATTTCACCAGTAGATGCATCATATACTAGTTTGTTACGATAGCGATTCATTACATCTTTTAAATATTGTTCTGCTTTAATTTTAGGTAAATTACCTACATCAATGTAGAATATTCTTCTTTCAGGTGCTCTTGATATTCTGTAAATAACAACAGAATCTTCAATCATTCTTAATTGATTAACAGGTTTGATTGCTTTATTTAAATAAGATAAAACTGTGCCCTTACTCATATCTATTAAACCAGAAGGACAATACGCAACAGAGTCTTTTGTTAACTTAACACCAGTAGAAGTATTATCAAAGTTAACACCTGCCGGACTATAAAGGTAATATTCTTTTACACCTTTTACAATTTCTATCTTTGCATTACTACCAAGTTTTTTATCAACTTCTCTAACTTTTTTAATTTTTCTAGGGTCAATATATCTTAATTGTATTAAACCCCTTTTAGGATTTTTAGGGTCTAATATTTTTTGATAGTATATTCTACCATCAACATACCATCTACGAAATATATCGTGAGCTTTTCCTTCAAAGTCTAACAACTTGAGAATGTTATCAAACTCTTCTCTAATCTTTCTTTTTATACTTTCGGAAACTTTTAAATTGTCAAGAACAAGAGAAACTGCAGCATCTCTTTCGTTTGATGCTATTGCTTCATTAATGATATCTTCTATTGCACTATCACATTCAGGTTGTATTGCAATATCACGATATCTGCGAATCAGGTCGTCTTCTGTTCGTGAACGACCATCTAAATCCATAATAGAAGAGTAGAAACCACCACTGACAGCGTCAAATGTTCCGTCATCAGTTGATGGCTCTACAACAGTTTTGATGTTTTCTTTTTTTCTATTGATTTCAAAACCAAAGAATTCAGCCATAATCTATAACTCCTTTTATACTATTTATAGAGTTATAAATTGATGCCTGAAACTCTGAATGTATCATATCTCCAAGTGATTTCAAATTCTTCAATGGAATCATTCGTATCATAAGCCAATTCAATTGCACCAAGTGATTGAGGAAAACAACCCTCAAGTGTGTATTGGTGTAGTACAGTATCATCTCTATCTAGTTGTTGGATAATCATATCAACTCTATAATCAGCAGGATTTGTTGCACCTGTGTTATTTATTGTATCGTTGATACCATTCATCCATCTTTCAATTTCTCTACGAATTGCAAAATCTGTGTCATTGAATACAGTAGTTGTCCATACTTCAAATTCTCTTTCACCTGCAATGTATAATGTTCTTCCTCTAAAAGGTACGCCTATTTCTGTTAAGGCTTGACCTGGTAGACTTGCAGCCTTACACATAAACGAAAATTGTTCTGTGTTTACAGCTGCAGTTACATTACCTAGAGGAGGTGGTAAAATTACCCTAAACTGGTTGGCACGAGCGCCACCGCCAGCAAGTCTTGATTTAAAATCGTTAATATTTGGCATCTTATCCTCCTACTTCTGTAAATGCTACACCAGTTCTCACTGCTATAAAGTTAAGAGTGATAAAGTTAATAGAACGAGTAGGTTTGATAAAGATATCAGCAACAAATTCGTTTCTATCAATGACTTCACCAGTATTATTAGTTTCGTCAGCCACTACTTTAAAATCTGTAAGACCTCTTCGTCCTTGAATCTCTCTCAAGAAAGGTTCTACTAGATTTCTAAACTGAGCTCTTGTGAATTCATCATTGAACTCAAAGAGTTGAAATTTAGCTGCAGTTGCAATTGCTTTTTCTAAAGTAATGAAAAGTCTTCTAACATTTATTCTATCAAAAGCACTTGGTTTAGCTAAACCAGTTTTGTCACCAAATAATACAGTTCCTTGTCCAGGAAATGCAACAACAGGATTGATTCTTGCTTTGTAAAGTTCATCTCTGATTGCTTGATTTGGTTGAAATGCCAATTTGACAGAACCTCTGATTTGTCCTCTAGTGAAACCACCAGGTGAGAAGAAAGGTTCAGCAACTTGTTCTGTTAGTGCTGTACAACCAGCAACATCACCGTTTAGTGGTACATAACGATAAGCATCATTAAATCTATCGTACATATATTTGTATCCACTATCAAATACACAGTATGAGCTACTTGTAAGTACATCAAAGAAACCTTTGACATTAATTAATTGAGTGTTCGGATCAGAAATACCGACTACATCACTTCTTTCAGGTGAAATGAAAACTATAGCATCTTTTCTTTTTTCTGCTATTGTAATTAGATTGTTTGCTAAAGCTGTAGAAGCTTTTGCAGCCATAATTAAGTTTACATCAATAGATTCTGCGTCAGCAAACTTATCATATGCATCTAATTTTTCACCATCTGTTACAGCGTAATCGTCTGCACCACCAGCTAGTGTTGATGTTAATATTGCAGTAACATCTGCACCACTTGCTAATGAATTATATGTGTTAGTTGATTGAACTGAACTATCACCTTTTAATACTTTACCCCAATCACCACTACCATCAATCATTGTTGTTGGGTGGTTAGTAACATATATAAATTGAGATTCTTCAAATATTCTATCAACATAGAATAAGTGTCTACCTTGTGGGTCTGTTGCATTTGGATTTTTAGAAAGATTTGAATATGTTTCTAAAACAGAATCTAATCTCTGTCCAGCTATATCATTATCAAATCCTGTGATCTCACCAGTTGCATCATAAACAACTATATGTAATTCGTCATCTGCAATATTTCTTGCAGCTGCGTGTTCAGATGTACCAGGTTCACCGTCAAATAAATCAAAAAATCTCCATTTTATAGTGAGATATGAATCATCTGCTAAATCAGCAATCAATCCTTTACCTGCTGGGTCATCTAATTGTCTGATAGATATTGTTTCAGCTGAGTCATCTTTTGCATAAATTTCATACCTTACACCTTCGTGACCAGCAGCCCAAGTTGTTCTACCTGAATCTGAATAAAATTCTACAATAGTTCCTACATCAATATCAGCTGCAGCAAACGCATCTAATGTAATTGTATTTTCACCAGCTGTTGCTGAAGCGTCATTTACTTGTAATGATGTGTTTTGTGAATATGTATTTTTTGTACAAATGTCAACTTTTAATGCATTACCGTGAGTTCCTGCTGTTCTAGCAGTAAAAGCACCTGCACCTGCATTTGTTGTTGCATTTCTTAAATCTTGTTGATAATTAGACTGGTAATCAACATCATCTTTAATAAGAATGCCAGTACCGTCTGAATCTGCGTTTAATACTCCACCTTCTGTTCTTACAACTCTCAAATTATTAGCATACTGTAAGAAATTAGCTGCAGTAAAAAAGTATTCATACTGATTACTTGTATCTTGGGGTTTACCAAAAATTCTAACTAAATCTTGTTCAGATGTAATAACTGTAGGAACACCTACTGGACCTTTTTCAAATGGTCCTGCAACTGCTCCGATTGCTGTAGAAACCGCGGGGACAATATTTGTTAAGTCAATCTCTTTGACCTGAACGCCTGGAGAAACTTGAAATCCCATACCTCTACTCCTTTGTGTGTTTATTTAAATCTACTACAATTATATTTATAAAAAAATGATTTTTGTATGTTAAGTTTTATACGAAGTCTAAATATAAATATGAGTGAACATTATCAAAAATATCGTAATACTATCAGAAAAGTAGCAAGAAGGCATAGAAGACTTAAAGATAAATGGATAAATGAACAATTAAGAGAGAAATCTTGTAGATATTGTGGTGAGTCTGAAATAGTTGTATTGAAATTTTATCCTGATGATAGAAAGATTCGCTCTGAATCTCAAAAAATTAGTCTAAAAGAAAATAAAAGAAATGAACTATTACAACAAATTGATAATAATGTTATAGTTTGTCATAATTGTTTTATTAAAAAAGATAATGATCTAATTGATGAAGAAGAATTTACCAATCTGTATCATACTTCCTAACAACTGGTGTCCAAGTTGTACCATATTCATCAATATCAGGTATAGGGTCGTCTAAACCATTATCCACAAATCCAAAAGGTGCTAAGTCTTGTTCTAATTGATTTTGACTTTCCTCAAATAGTTTTGCTCTGACATCTGTATCAGTTAATTCTTTGAAGTATGTTTGTCCTGATAACCATGCAAATAATACACAACACATTATTAAATCGTCATTATGACCTTCTTCGGCTTGATATGATTGTCCGTGTAATACAAAAGAAGACATTTCTGATATAATATCAAAGTCTTCTAATATAATCTTATCACTTTCAACCATAGTTTTTAAATTAGAACAACCAATTTTCTTTACTGCTTTAGTTGTTCTTACACCTAATTGAGATTTACCACCACTAAAACCACCACCGACTATTTGTCCAGCACGACCTCTCATACTAGCCATAATAAGATTATCATACTCTAAATCAAACTGTAATGAGTTAGCCACTTGATCACCAACATCATTTACTTCTACCATTACAAATGCATTATTGTATGCAACGGCAACATCTTTAATTATATTTGGAAATAACATAGGTTTTATTTCATTATTTTTATATTTACCTACCAATCTGTGTGGTAGTTGTGATACATCAATTACAATAAATGCAGAGGCATCACCTTGTACACCTCTAGCCACATCTGCAACTATTACATAAGTGTGATCTTTTTTTGGTTTATCATAAATATCTAATCCAGCACTAGACTTTATAGGTGTTCTTAATGGTATCGTTTTAATTTTTGCAGGATTAATTAAAGTATTAGATGAACCTAAAAATTCACATTCAAATTCTTTTTGAAACTGTGCTTCTGAAGTATTTGCAATTGTTTCTTGTTTCCACTTTTCATCTCTACCTGGTACTTCAGACCAATGAACTTCTATAGGAACATAAGTATTCTTTTTACTTTCTGCGTCTGTCCACATCTTATAATACATATTCATACCATTCGGTGTTGATACTATTATAATCTTTGTTGATTCACCAGATGAAATAGTAGGATAAACTGAACTAAAAAACTCTTCTGCTATATTTGTTGGTACGAAAGCAAACTCATCTAAGAATATCATATTGTATGAACCACCACGAATTGCACTTGATGATGTAGAAGCTGCAACTATTCGTGAACCATTTTCTAATTCTAAACTACCTTTGTTCCAAGATAGTATTCCTTGTTGTAACCATTTAGGTAAATGTTCATATGCTAATTGTAATCTAGAAAGTATATCTCTAGCAGTTGACGCTTTGTTTGCTAATATGGCAACATTCATATTCTCATTGAAAAGAACATAATGTAACATATATGAAACCATTGTTGTAGTTTTACCTGATTGTCTAGGTAGTTTACAAATTGTAAAACGATTATTATGAAATGTACCAATCATTTCTTTTTGAAATGGATACATATCAAATGGTACTAAACCTTTATCTAACGATACAATTTTTATATAATTTTCTACAAAATACTGTGGGTCATTCATACATTTCTGAAACTCAAGTATTTGTTCTTTCGTGAACTCTTGTGGAGTGAAAGCTTTAGTTAAATTAGGATTACCAAGATATTGAGAATCTAAGCCCATTGAAGAGATACACCGTGTATTTTATTTTCACTTGTTAAAGATGAACCAACAATCTTCCATCTCATTTGTACTTGAGGTGAAGCTGTGCCAGTTAAAGGAGTTGAACCAGTAAATATTTTTGTGCCAGATGAACCACTAACATAACCACTATCTGTCAATGTAACTGCATCAAATGTTGTATTATCTCTTGTTGCAGAAATAGTGTAATCAGATGTACCATCAGGCAATTCTGCAAAGACTACTATTCTGGCTTTACTTGGTGTAGAGTTTGCAGTAAATGTATCAGATATCAAAGTTGTACTAGAACTAACTGTAAATCCTGAATTAGCTGCAACAATTACAATTCCGGAACCACCATAACCACCTCTACCCTTGAGTGAATAAGATGGGTCATTCGTATTACCAGCACCACCACCTCCACCAGAACCAGTGTTTACAGTACCTGGGTCTGCATCACCATTATACGCATTACTTATACCACCACCACCTAATGGTTCACTAGATTCAGGAACAGCACTTCCACCACCAGCGTAATAAACTGGTGTTGAACCATCAGCTATACTATATGCAAGACCATCACCACCTGTGTTTTCACCACCAGGCTCAGCTGCTCCGCCACCAGCAGAAGATTGAGCATTATTAGCCCCAGCTGTTGGTTGAGTTGGACCTCCATCAGTTCCATATGTTCCTTGTAAATTAACTGTACTACGAATAGGAGTTGGCACGATACCTTCTTCCGGTATTCCTCCTGGATGTCCAGCTGGTTCTGGTAAACCAAAAGGAGCAACAGGATGATTATCATTTTGTGTTGTTTCTCCACCTATTTTTGCAGCAGGAGGCGCTTGATATTGAGCTGCACCACCACCAGAACCTCCGTGGTTCCAATATTTATTTGTACTATACCAATCACTAGTTGGTGTAGCTGGACCAGAGGGGTTTGAATATGCATCACCTCTACCACCACCTTCACCTACGATTGTTCCTGCTGGACCAATAGGACCAAAAGATGAATCTTCACCAGCATATACATGCCCACTATGTGGAACAGTTCCACTATAATTACCTTGAGGTGGAGATTTTGTTGGAGATGGCACATGGTATGCTGTCCACGATAATGCAGGATTATTCATAGGATTTAAACCACCACCAGACCCCACATAAACTGAAACACTACCACCAGCTGGAACAGGTTGATTTGTTAAATATGTAAGACCACCAGCTCCTCCTCCACCACTTTGAACATATTGGTTAGTATTTGCACCAGCACCTCCACCACCAACGACCAATACATCAACAGATGTTGTTAATGCAGGCACACTATAAGTTGCTGGCCCTACAGTTGTAAATGATTGTCTATCAGCTGTAGGTGCAGGAAAAGGATTAGGACCATCTAAATTTGAATAATAATCTGAACTTGAGTCATAAAATGCATTAGTATTTTCGGCAGTATCTACACCAGATTGATCATTGAATTCATCAACTATACCATCTACTAAATTAAATGTTGTAAGGCCTTCATTAACCGCCATTTTGAAACCAAGAACACCTACATTAAAAGTTGCTTCATCAAGACCTTCAATCTCTGGTATACCTCCAGTTCCGGCACCATTTAAAAATTGTGATGAAGGTACAGCACTCACATCTAATTTTGATGGATCAATATTAGCAGATGGTGAAACATCTGCATTCAATAAAGAAGTACCTACTTTAGTAGTATCAACATCAGCCATTTTAGCTGATGGAATAGAACTATCTGGTAAATTCTGAGTGGTTAATTTTGTTATGCCCATTGTAAAGATACACCGTGTATTTTATTTTCAGCGGTTTGATTACTTCCGACTATTTTCCACCTAAGTTGTACTTGTGGTGAGGCAGTGCCTGTCAATGGTGTTGATCCAGTAAAAACTTTTGTACCACTACTACCTGTTACATAACCACTATCTGTCAATGTAACTGCATCAAATGTCGTGTTATCTCTTGTTACAGAAGCTGTTACATCTGTATTTAAATCGTCACTAATTTCTGCAAATACTACAATTCTAGCTTTTGTTGGTGCTGAGTTTGCAGTAAATGTATCTGATATTAATGTACTACTTGTAGATGTAGTTAAAGCCTCCATTTCTAATACAACTATTTGTCCACTACCACCATCACCGCCTGGAATGTTATAATAAGAACCACCAGAACCACCTGGTCCACCACCGTGACCACCGCCACCGCCACCAGTATTTGCAGTACCAGCATATTCAGTTGTATCTGCGGTTACATTTGTTGTCTGTGGTTGATGATTTCCATCACCACCTCCACCAGCTCCACCTGCGGTTTCTGGACCTGGTGCATATGTACCACCAGAACCACCACCGGCAATAAAACCATCTGGATGACCATAACCAGCAGGCATCCAATTTAATTGTGGATTAGGAGGTCCTACTGCAATGCCAGTACCACCTGAACCACCACCAGTGGGTGAACCTACTGCAGTTGATCCTGCAGCACCAGCACCACCTCCACCTCCACCACCATAAGGTGAACTTGGATTATTAGCACCACCATCAAATCCTTGTTGTGTAAAATCTCCAGCAGGGTGTCTGTTCTCTCCAGTTTCACCTTCACCTACTACACCTTCAGAATATCCAGCACCTCCACCAGAACCACCAGCAAAACCATCTGTTAATTCTAAACCAGGAAAGGCTGGATCAGATGCAGGTTCACTAAAAGTATATGCATGACCACCAGCTCCACCACCTTCTGCTGTAATTGTTGGGCCAAAGGTTGTGTCACCACCAGGTCGTGAATGAGTTCCGCCAGGATGTTGAGGATCAGCTACAGCAAGTGGACCAGTTGATGGCCAATCAGCAGGAAAATAAGGCTGTGATGGTGATGTTGAATAAGATGGATGATGAGGTTGAAATCTACCTTCACCACCAGTACCAACATTTATTGCGACACTAGCACCACCAGTTACTGGAACATCAGCATCTAAAACGACACCACCAGCGCCACCACCGCCACTACCTCCAGAACCCATTCCACCGCCACCACCAGCACCACCACCACCAACTGCAAAAACTTTAACAACAGTTGTAGTTGGTTCATTTGAATATGTACCAGGACCACCAGTTGTCACTCTTGTTAAAAGTGCTGTTGGAGAAGGAATAGGGTTAGGACCATCTAAATTTGAATAGAAATCTGAACCTGAGTCATATTTTGCATTAGTATTTTCTGTCGTATCTATACCACCCTCACTATTGAATTCGTCAACTACACCATCAACTAAATTAAAAACAGTTAAACCTTCATTGACAGCCATTTTA
>MDTE01172235.1_pt1 | contig 13538 bp, 11 predicted proteins | sample 811231 | NCBI WGS metagenome assembly MDTE01 (sample SAMN05326651, study PRJNA326480) | marine metagenome | isolation source: seawater | place: Indian Ocean: Red Sea | collected 2010
CTCGTCGACGTCACGCGCAAGCTGCCGGATCTGTTCCGGTCGAACGCAGGGTCGCGCAGCGTCGTGGACCATCGCCCATTCAGCGGTTACGGACTCGAGCCCGGCCAGAACCGATGCGGACCGCGACGCGCCACCGCTGACGACGCGTACGGCGTGCGCACCGTCCAGACCCCGCCAGCGCTCGTCGGCCGGCGCGACAACCAGCACGATCTCCGCCGGTCCACACGCGAGAAGCACTTCGAGGGTGTAGTCGAGGACGGCCTTACCGGCGACCGTCGAATACTGCTTCGGACGTTCGGCGCCAAAGCGACGCCCGGCACCGGCGGCCGGCACAACAACCGCTATGCGGGAGAATTCGACCGGCACGGCATTCAGTCTTCAACAATGAGAAACAGCGTTTCACCGGGCTTGACCATGCCCAGATCGCTGCGTGCACGTTCCTCAACCGATTCCGGCCCACGCTTCAGTTCGATAATCTCCGCGCGGAGGATTCTGTTGCGTTCACCGCTTGCTGCGTTGATGGCGCGCTCGGTGTCGATACGCGCCTGCAGTCGGCTCGCGTCTGCAAGGCTCCCTTCACCGACCCACAGGCGGTATTGCAGAGCCAGCACCATGGCGCCCAGAATGCACGTTGCGACTCTGACGGACACGGCCACGGTCAGCTTCCTCTCTGAAACTCGGCAATGCCCCGGTAGACGGCATGCGCCTGGTCCTCGATCCGCAGCAGTCGGTTGTACTTAGCAACGCGATCGCTGCGGCAGAGCGAACCGGTTTTGATCTGGCCGGCTCCCGTGGCAACTGCCAGATCGGCGATGGTCGTGTCTTCCGTCTCGCCAGAGCGGTGCGAGATCACGGAGGTGTAACCCGCGCCGCGGGCCAGCGCGATCGCGTCCAGCGTTTCGGACAGCGTGCCAATCTGGTTGAACTTGATGAGGATGGAGTTGGCGACGCCGGCATCGATGCCGCGCTTCAGGATACCCACGTTCGTGACGAAGAGATCGTCGCCGACCAGCTGCACACGGTCACCCAACTGGCTGGTCAGCGTTGCCCAGCCATCCCAGTCAGACTCGTCCATTCCATCTTCGATCGTGATGATCGGATACCGGTCACACAGGCCGGCAAGGTATTCGGAGAACTCGGCCGCATTGAACTGTCTGCCCTCGCCGGCAAGGTCGTATTTGCCGTCGACGTAGAACTCAGATGCCGCGCAGTCGAGTCCAAGGGCAACTTCATCACCGGCCTTGTACCCTGCCGCCTCGATGGCCTCGAGGATCACCGACAGGGCCGCCTCGTTGCTCGGCAGGTCCGGGGCAAACCCGCCTTCGTCCCCAACCGCCGTACTGAGCGACCGTGAGGCGAGAATGGACTTCAGCTTCTGAAACACCTCCGCCCCGCAGCGCAAGCCCTCGGCAAACGTCGAGGCACCGACGGGGAGGATCATGAACTCCTGGATGTCGACATTGTTGTCAGCGTGCTCGCCTCCGTTGATGATGTTCATCATCGGGACGGGCATCGAATAACGACCCGCACTGCCGTCGACTTCCGCAAGATATTCGAACAGCGCCACCCCGCGTTCAGTCGCCGCCGCACGGGCAAGCGCCAGCGAGACACTCAGGATCGCGTTCGCACCAAGTTGCGCCTTGTTGGGGGTCCCGTCGAGTTCGATCATCATCGTATCGAGCTCGCGCTGCGCGGACGCTTCCCGTCCCAGCAGCAGGTCACGAATGTGGGTGTTGACGTTGGCGACTGCGGTCAGCACCCCCTTGCCACCGTAGCGTCCTGCGTCGCCGTCACGCAGCTCGAGCGCTTCACGCGTACCGGTCGACGCACCGGACGGCACGCAGGCGTGGGCGACCGCGCCCGAAGCGAGCGCAACCTCTGTTTCGAGCGTTGGATTGCCGCGGCTGTCCAGAATTTCGCGCGCGCGGATGTCAGCTATGTCCATGGGGTCTCAATCCGCAATTACTGTGGCCGGGGCCGCCAGGCGCCTGTATTCGTGCCTTTGACCGTCCTGTCGATGCGCTGCAGGGTCTCGAGCAGCCCATACATCTCGGAGAGCCGCATGCTGTTCGGACCATCACACAGTGCCTTTTCGGGCTCCGGGTGCGTTTCCATGAACAGCCCCTGGATGCCCACCGCGGTCGCAGCCCGTGCCAGGACCGGGACCATCTCGCGCTGCCCGCCGGAACTCGTACCCTCGCCTCCGGGCAGTTGCACACTGTGGGTCGCGTCGAACACGACCGGGCAACCCGTCTCGCGCATGACCGCGAGCGCGCGCATGTCCGAGACCAGATTGTTGTAGCCGAACGAGGCTCCGCGTTCGCACACCATGATGTCGTCGTTGCCCACGGCCCGCGCCTTGTCCACCACGTGCTTCATATCCCAAGGGGCAAGGAACTGACCCTTCTTGATGTTCACGGGCAGGCCCGCCTTCGCAACCTTCTGAATGAAGCCCGTCTGCCGACAGAGGAATGCGGGCGTCTGCAGGACGGAGACGACGTCCGCGACTTCGTCGATGGGCGTGTCTTCGTGCACGTCGGTCAGGACGGGCACTTCGAGTTCGTCCCGGACCTTCTCCAGAATCCGCAGGCCTTCGTCCATCCCGAGCCCGCGATAGCCTTCCACGGAAGACCGATTGGCCTTGTCGAACGAGGACTTGAAGATGAACGGAATCCCGAGGTCCGCACAGATGTCCTTGAGCGTACTCGCGGTCTGCATCTGCAGACTTTCGCTCTCGACGACACAGGGTCCCGAGATCAGAAAAAATGGTGTTTCCGAAGTGACCAGCCAGTCACACACCTTCATGCGCATGTCGGTTGCCATCAGCGGTCTCCAACCGCAGCGTCCAGCGACGCCTGCTGCGCGTGACGTTCGATCGCCGCTTCGACAAAACTCTTGAACAGCGGGTGACCGTCACGGGGAGTCGAGGTGAACTCAGGGTGGAACTGACTCGCGACGAACCAGGGGTGGTTGTCCGCCTCGATCATCTCGACGAGGGATGCATCGGCGGATCGACCCGCAACGCGCATCCCAGCCTGTTCCATCATCGGCACAAACTTGTCGTTGACCTCGTAGCGGTGCCGGTGGCGCTCGAAAATCTCGGGGGCGACATAGATCTGCCTGCTGAGGGAATCCGCCTCCAGCAGACACTCCTGTGCGCCCATGCGCATGCTGCCACCAAGGTCGGAGTTCTCGTCCCGATGCTGGGTACTGCCGTCCTGGTCCTGCCATTCGGTGATCAGCCCGATCATCGGGTACGGCGTCGTCGGATCGATCTCTGTCGTGTTGGCTCCTTCGAGCCCCATCTCGTTCCGGGCAAACTCGACAATCGCGGCATGCAGGCCGTAGCAGATCCCGAGATAGGGGATCTTGTTCACCCGTGCATAGCCCGCGGCGGCGATCTTGCCTTCGAAACCGCGACCGCCGAACCCGCCGGGTACGAGGATCGCGTCCGCGTCCGCCAGAATGTCCGGGCCTTCACGCTCGATCTGCTCGGCGTCAATCCAGTCGGCGTCGACACGCGTGCGGGTCTGGATTCCGGCGTGGATGATCGCCTCGTTCAGCGACAGGTACGCGTCCAGCAGTTCGGTGTACTTGCCGACCAGCTTGATCTTCACTTCCCTTTCCGGGTTGAGATGGGCGTCAACGACCCGCGCCCAATCCGCAAGGTCCGCGCTGCGGCAGGCGAGTCCAAGCTTGTTCGCGACGATATCGTCGAGGCCCTGCTTGTTCAGCAGCGCGGGGATCTCGTAAATCGTGCGCGCATCGACGAGCGGGATGACCGCGCGCTCCTCGACGTTCGTGAAGAGCGCAATCTTCTTGCGCGCACTCTCGGGGATGTCATGACCCGAGCGAACGACCAGAACGTCCGGCTGCAGGCCAATCGAGCGCAGTTCCTTCACCGAGTGCTGCGTCGGTTTGGTCTTCAACTCACCCGCGGTCGCGATGAAGGGGACGTAGGTCAGATGAATCAGCAGGGCGTTCTGCGAACCGACCTCGAGGCGCAATTGCCGGGCGGCCTCGAGGAATGGCTGAGACTCGATGTCCCCGACGGTGCCGCCAATCTCCACAATCGCCACATCGCTGTCACCAGCCCCTTCGATGACGCGGGACTTGATCTCATCAGTGACGTGCGGAATCACCTGGATGGTTGCCCCCAGATACTCGCCGCGGCGCTCCTTGGCGATCACGTCACCGTAGATTCGTCCCGTCGTGAAGTTGCTTGACCGGCTGGTCGTCTTCCGCACGAAACGCTCGTAGTGGCCAAGGTCGAGGTCGGTCTCTGTCCCGTCCTCTGTAACGTAGACCTCCCCGTGCTGGAGGGGGCTCATGGTCCCTGGATCCACATTGATGTAGGGATCCAGTTTGAGGAGGGTGACGTCCAGTCCTCTGGCTTCGAGAACTGCACCGAGCGAAGCAGCCGTAATGCCTTTGCCCAGTGACGAAACAACGCCGCCGGTGACGAAAATGAAACGAGACATTGACCTCCCATCTGCATCGGTGTGGGGTTCGACCGACCGGGCTGACCAACATTGGCCTTGCCCAAGATGGGCTTAAAGACTACCACCTCGCAGAGGGCATGGATACCTCAGGAGCGAGGAAACCGGCATTGCCGGTTACACCTTTTCGCAGACCGGGTCACGTCGAGGGCCACCAGCGAAATTCCCACCCGGTCTGGCCCTCCGCAACCCGGCTGGAAACGCCGGCCACCGGCGATGAATCCCTGAAACCGGGGACGCCGATCAGCCGCTCGCCGTCGAACAGCAGCGGTATCCGTTCACGCTCCCACGGCGGAATCCCCGCTTCACGCATGAGATCCCTGACCAGCCGGCGCGGCCCGTCCCGATGCACCCGAAGTCGCTGGCCTTCCCCGATCGGGGCGAGGCGCAGGGACCGGGCATCGATTCCGCCAGACACCCGCGCCGCGACCAGCCGTCCGGAGCCGAGGAGGAGCTCGGATTCGCCCTGCCAGCGACGCCCGGACGCCTCGAACGGCGCGAGGTCCCGGGGAATCGCATGCAGCAACCCCTGGTATGCAACGAGCCTTGTGTCGGCAACGCGGATATCGACGCGCCGGCCGGCCGCGACCGCGGCAATCGCTGCATCCAGCGCGCGCGTCGTTGGCTGCCTGAAGCCCCGTTCACTCAGCCAATGGCGCAGGACGTTGCGCGCGCGCGGGGCGGGAATGGCCGCAAGGCGGGCGAGTCTCAGTACACCCGCGTCCGTTTCGAGCGGCGTGCGATCAAGTTCCGCGAGGGCCGCCAGCAGTTCGTCCCGTTCGGTGTCTGACCGCATCGCTGCGGCAACTTTGGCCTCGAATCCGGAATCGTGTTGACGCAGCAGCGGCAACACGGCCTCTCGCAGGAAGTTCCGCGAATAGCTCGTATCCGCGTTGCTTGGATCGACGACGTGGTCGAGCTTGTGCAGACAGAGATGGTCGAGCAACTGTTGCCGGCTGACGCCCAGCAGCGGACGCACAAGCGTGCCTCCGCCGAGCGGGCGATGTGGCGGCATCGTCCGTCTGGCATCACCGCGCAGCGTGCGGAACAGCCAGGTTTCGACCTGATCGTCGAAATGGTGGGCAAGGAGCAGTACGCCGCCTGACTCGAGCGCGTCCGCGAACGCGCGATAGCGCGCGTCCCGCGCGTTGGCCTCGACGCTGCCGGTCGCCACCACTGTGACCGGAACGACGGTCAGCGCGATGCCCCGCTCGCGGCAGAGTTCCTCGCAGAATGCCGCCCACGCATCTGATTCCGGCTGCAGACCGTGGTTGACGTGAATGGCCGCAACCTCGCGCGCGCTGACATCCGGCAGTTCGAGCGCACGTTGGGCAAGATCGAGCAGCGCGACGGAGTCCGGACCGCCGCTGAGGGCAACCGTGAGCCGCCGGGCTTCAGCACATCCGGCCTCACGCAGGCCAGTCGCGATCAGCGCGGGCTCAGCGTCCACGGGTCGCCGCGCGTTCAGTAGTCGAGCGCGACCTCTTCCGCACCGTAACGCTCTCGCAGTATCGAAATGAGATCATCGTCCGGTTTCACGCGCCAGCTTGCGCCAAGCGCAACTTCCGCTCGCGCTGACGGCGCCACGTAGGCGATGGCGACCGGGCAACCAGCGCCATCGAACGTCTTGAACGGCGCGAGAAGACCCGCCAGTTCCTCCGTGAAGTTGCCGTTCACGCGGCTCTCGGAGATCGTGATGGCCAGCCGCCGGGCCGCACGTTCACGGGCTTCACGAATGTCGCAGACGTCGTTTGCGCGCATCCGCAGACCGCCCGTGAACTCATCGTCCTGGGTGGCACCGTGGACCACGAGCAGCGCGTCTTTGCGGAGCTTGTGATGATGGGCGTCGAACGCCTCTCCGGCCACCGACACCTCAATGCGCGCACTCCGGTCATCCAGGGTCAGGAAGGCCAGCGTGTCGCCGCGCCGGGAGCGCATCGTACGCATTGCCACGACGAGACCAGCCACCGCCTGCGGGTCTTTGGATGCGCGCAGATCCGCGATCCGCGTCTTTGCGAACTGCCGGACCTCTTCGCCGTACACCTCGATCGGATGGCCCGTGAGATAGAGACCCAGGGAATCCCGCTCGCGCTCCAGACGATCCTTGAACTCCATGATCGTCAGACCAGCCGTGACGTAGGGCTGCTCCGCGGTCTCACCCATCGTGAAGGACTCGTCGCCGAACAGGTCGAGGTGCCCGCTGTCCTGGTTGCGCGCCTTCTGATCTGCCGCCTTCATGGCGGCTTCGGCATTCGCGAACAGGACACTCCGCGCATAGTTGAGTGCGTCCTGGCCAGTGAGCCCCGCATGGTCCGGCGTCAGCCTGTCGAGTGCGCCGCTGCCAATCAGCGATTCCAGCGCGCGCCTGTTCATCCGCCGCGTGTCGACCCGCTCGCAGAAGTCGAACATGTCGCGGAACGGACCACCCTCACGGCGGCTCTCGACGATTGCCTCGATCGGTCCTTCACCAAGGCCTTTGATCGCGCCGAGGCCGTAGACGATCCGCCCGTCTGGAAGCGGCGTGAAGCGGAACTCGCCCTGGTTCACATCCGGCGGGAGCACGTCGACGCCAATGTCACTGCACTCATCAATGTTCGTCACGACCTTGTCGGTGTTCTGCATCTCCGCGGACAGCACCGATGCCATGAAATCTGCCGGGTAGTAAAGCTTCAGCCATGCGGTCTGATAGGCAACGAGCGCGTAGCAAACCGAATGCGGTTTGTTGAAGCCGTAGCCAGCAAACTTCTCCATCAAACTGAAGATGTGGTCAGCCTGATCCGCGTCCACCCCCCGCTCGGTCGCGCCGTCCATGAACCGGCTCTTCTGCTTCGCCATCTCCTCTGGCTTCTTCTTGCCCATCGCGCGCCGCAGCAGGTCCGCGTCGGCCAGCGTGTAGCCCGAAAGAATCTGCGCGATCTGCATCACCTGCTCCTGATAGAGCATGACGCCGTAGGTGTCTTTCAGGACGGGCTCGAGATCGGGATGCAGGTAGTCGACTTCTTCCCGGCCGTGTTTGCGATCGATGAAGTCAGGTGCAAGCTGCATCGGGCCCGGACGGAACAGTGCGACCAGCGCGACGATGTCCATGAAGCGCGACGGCAGCACCTTCTTCAGCATGTCCTTCATGCCCCGGGACTCGAGCTGGAACACCGCTGTCGTCTTGGCTTCCTGCAGGAGCCGGTACACCTTGTCGTCCTCGAACCCCAGCGCGTCGATGTCGAGCAGAGCCTCCCCGGCCTGCTCTCTGCGCACGTTGATCGTCGCGACGGCGTTGTTGATGATCGTCAGCGTGCGCAACCCGAGAAAGTCGAACTTCACGAGTCCGGCCTGCTCGACGTCATCCTTGTCGAACTGTGTGGTGAGATTGCCACCCTGCTCGTCACAGTAAAGCGGCGAGAAGTCGGTCAGACAGGTTGGCGCAATGACGACGCCCCCCGCGTGTTTGCCGACGTTGCGGGTGATGCCCTCGATCTTGAAGGCCATCTCCATGATCTCCTGGGCCTCCTCGCTGCCGTCGATGAACTCGCGCAACAGCGGTTCCTCTTCGAGCTCTTTTTCGAGGGTCATGCCGGGATCAAACGGAATCAGCTTGGAGAGTCTGTCGGCGAGCCCATAGGGTTTGCCCTGCACACGGGCGACATCCCGGACCACAGCCTTCGCCGCCATGGTGCCGAACGTAATGATCTGCGAGACGGCGTCATGACCGTAGAAATCGGTGACGTGGGCAATGACCTGGTCGCGGCCGTCCATGCAGAAGTCGATGTCGAAGTCCGGCATCGAGATCCGCTCCGGATTCAGGAAGCGCTCGAACAGCAGGTCATATTCGAGCGGGTCGATGTCCGTGATCTTGAGGGCATAGGCAACAAGGGACGCGGCGCCGGAACCCCGCCCCGGCCCAACCGGGATGTTGTGGGCCTTGGCCCACTGGATGAACTCCATCACGATCAGGAAATAGCCGGGAAAACCCATCTCGTTGATGACGCCAAGCTCGAAATCGAGCCGATCGTCGTAGGCCTGACGCTGTTCAGCATAGTCGGGCTGGTTCTTGTCGAGGATCGTCAGGAGCCGCTCGTTGAGCCCCTCCCGCGAGACCTCCGTGAAGTAGGCTTCCATCGTCTGGCCTTCCGGAATCGGATAGTCCGGCAGGTAGTTGGTGCCAAGTTCGACCTCGACGCTGCAGCGTTCGGCAATGTGGACGCTGTTCTCCAGCGCCTCTGGAATATCGCTGAAGAGTTCGGCCATTTCAGCGGGCGTCTTGAGGTACTGCTGCGCGCTGTAGTGGCGTGGGCGACGCGAATCGTCGAGCGTGCGTCCTTCATGGATGCACACCCGCACTTCGTGCGCCTCGAACTCGTCCTGATCGAGGAAGCGAACATCGTTCGTCGCGACGACCGGGCAGCCGAGCTCCGCCGCAAGTTCGACCGTCTGATGCAGCAGGCGTTCCTCACCGGGGCGCCCGGTGCGATGCAGTTCGAGGTAGAAGCTGCCGGGGAACATGGCCATCCAGTCCGCAAGGCGCTGCCGCGCGAGGTCGTCGCGGCCGGACTTGAGCGCCATGCCGACGTCACCTGCCGCGCCTGACGACAGCGCGATGAGACCGCTCGCCTTCGCGGCAATCCAGCTCCGGTCGAGCAGGGGCTCGTGATCCCGCTCACCGTCAAGGTAACCCTGCGAGAGGAGTTCCGAGAGTTCCCGGTAGCCGCGCGCGGTTCTGGCGAGCAGTGTCAGCGTGCTGGGCTCGGGGACTCCGTCAGAAGGCGCGACCTGGACGTCACTGCCGATGATGGGCTTCACACCGAGATTCTGCGCCGCGGTGTAGAACTTCACGAGCGCGAACAGGTTGCTGCGGTCGGTGATCGCAACCGCCGGCATGTCCATCGCCGAGGCTGCCGCGACCAGGGGTTTGATCCGGACGATGCCGTCGGAGAGCGAGTACTCGGAGTGAACGCGGAGGTGAACGAACGGTTGCGTCATCGAGTCTCGAGGTCTCGCTCAGGTCACGGGAATCTGTGCGGGATCATCCACCCAAATCGACGTCAGAACAACTCTCTTTGTCGGCAAGGCTCAAAAGAACGCCGGTGACACGGACTCGGTCCGAGCCGTTGCAGGGCCGCGCGATGCCCGGCCGTGCCGTAACCCTTGTTCTCGGCGAGTCCGTAGCCCGGGTAGCTGGCGTCGAGGTCGGCCATCTCCGCGTCGCGGTACACCTTGGCAATGATCGACGCCGCGCGGATCTCGTCGATCCTGGTGTCGCCTTTGACCACACACTCGACCGGCACCGCGAACTCCGGAGCGCGGTTGCCGTCGACCAGAATCTGTTGCGGCACGACGCCAAGCGCCGCAACCGCGCGCTGCATCGCGCGACCGGTGGCCTCGAGAATGTTCACCGCATCGATCTCTTCGACCTCGGCACGACCGATTCCCCAGGCGAGCGCGTCGCGCCGGATCAGCACGTCGAGTGACTCACGGCGCCTGGCCGTCAGCGCTTTCGAATCGGCGAGGCCGGGGATGGGCCGGCCCGGGTCCAGAATCACCGCGGCCGCGACAACCGCGCCGGCGAGCGGCCCGCGACCCACTTCGTCCACTCCCGCAATACGCCCGGTCATGCGGGCGCCTCTCCCTGAACTCCCGCCACCTGCATGACCGCTTCCGCGGCGCGCGCGCCGGCGTTGCGCCGGAGCGTGGCATGAATCGCATCGAAGGCCGCCATGAGTTCTCCCTGTTCCGGGGCGCTGAACAACGGCTCGAGTGCCGCCGCCAGATTCTCCGGAGTCGCATCGTCCTGAATGAACTCGGGCACGAGATCACGCCCCGCGAGGATGTTGGGCAAGGCAAATCGGTCGGTCCTGACCAGTCGTGAGACCACCGCGTAGGTGAATCCCGGCAGCCGGTAGGACATGACCATGGGCCGGCGCAGCAGCAGCGCCTCAAGCGTTGCGGTGCCGGAGTTCACGAGCACCCCGTCCGCCGCCAGCATCACGGCTTCGGCGTCGCCAGCCAACACGCATACATCGAGATCCGGAAACGCCTCCGCGAGCATCGTCTCAATCTGTCGAACCCGATCCGCGTTGGCACCCGGCACGGCGATCCGCAGACCCGGGAACCGTGCGCTCAGCATGCGAGCGGCTTCGAAGAACGTCGGACCCGACAGACGTACTTCACGCGAGCGGCTGCCGGGCAGCACCGCGAGCACCCGATCGGCGTCCGCAAACCCAAGGCGGGCCCGCGCGGCGTCACGACCGTCGGCTCCAGCATCGGGCGCAATCTGATCTGCACGGGGGTGACCGACGAACGTCACGCCAATGCCGTGTTCTTCGTAGATAGGCGCCTCGAACGGGTACAGCGTCAGCATCATGTCGACGTTGCGCTTGATCTGGCGCAGCCGTCCCGCGCGCCATGCCCAGACCGTCGGACTGACATAGTGCACCGTGGGAATGCCGGCACGACGCAACATGCCCTCAAGCAGCAGGTTGAAGAAGTTGTAGTCGATGCCGACGAACACATCGGGCGGGTCCGCGAGGAACCGTGCCTTCAGGTCCCGCAGGATACCGAGCAGGTCAGGTACCCGGCCGAACGGCAGACCGTTCACGGAGAGTCGTTCGATGTCGTACCAGGAGGTCATCCCGGCATTGCACATGCCCGCGCCGCCGACACCGCTGAACGTTGCATCGCAGCGCTCCCGGAGCTCGCGGATGAGCGGGGTGCCGAGGTTGTCGCCGGATATTTCACCGGCCACGATCCCAACCCGCAGCGTTATGGCTGACTCCTGTGCCGACGCCGCACTGTCAGCTGACCTGCTGTTCGGCGCACATGAGGATCGACGAGCAGACGAGGTCATCGCCTACCCACGCGGTCCCCTGGGACTTCATCCAGTGTGCCCGCAGGTTGATGATCTCGACTTCCAGCCGAAGCTGGTCACCGGGGACGACCGACCTCTTGAATTTGGTCTTGTCAGTTCCGGCGAGGTAGTAGATGTAGCCGTCTTCCGGTGTCCGGTCCCGACTCCTGAAGGCCAGCACGCCGGATGCCTGTGCAAGCGCCTCGACGATGAGCACGCCGGGGAACACGGGAGTGACCGGAAAATGACCCTCGAAAAAGGGCTCGTTGATCGTGACGTTCTTGATCGCCACGATGCGCTTGTCAGCCTCGAACTCGATCACCCGATCGAGAAACAGAAACGGATAGCGATGCGGCAGGTACTGCATGATGTCCGTCACTTCCATGTCATTTCCCTTCGAGTTTGCGGAGACGTTTGAGGATTCCGTCCAGCCGTGAGAACCCCACGACACTGCGTTTCCAGATCCGGCTCGGTAGCAGACCGGTTCCGGAAGAGTACCTTCCGCTCGTGGTGATGGACTGGCTGACCAGCGACATCGCGGTGACTTCGACACGATCGGTGATTTCGATATTATCAATAATACCGACTGCGCCCCCGATCAGACAGTAGCTGCCAATCCGCGAACTGCCCGCGATGGCGGTACAGCCCGAGATTGCGGTGTGCGCACCAATCACAGTGCCGTGGCCGACCTGGACCTGGTTGTCGAGTTTGACTCCGTCGCCAATTCGCGTGTCGTTGAGCGCGCCGCGATCGATCGTCGTACCCGCACCAATCTCCACGTCGTCGCCAATCTGCACGCCATACACCTGCGGGATCTTCGCCAGCGATGCCGCGTCTGGATCGAACTCGAAACCAAATCCGTCGGCGCCCAGCACCGCACCTGCGTGCACGATACAGTTCGAGCCGATGCGCACATCGTGATAGAGCGTCACGTTGGGAAAGAGCCGCGTTCCCGCTCCAAGCTCACAGCGGGCTCCAACGTGACAGCCGGAGCCAATCGACACGCCCCCGCCAAGGATCGCGCCGCTCTCGATGACAGCACCCGCGCCAACGCTGACACCCTCTCCCAGACTCGCATCGGGCGCGACCGAAGCGCTGCCGTGGATGCGGCCGTCCGGCGGCGGTGTCTGATCGAACAATGAGGCGACCCGTGCCCATTCGAGGCGCGGCCGCTCACTGATGAGACAGGCGACCGGGCAGGCCCCGGCGTCTGCCTCGCGCAGGACCACGGCGGACGCTTGTGTGCCGGCCAGCCGGTCGCGCCAGGCGCTGTTGAACAGAAAGGTGAGCTGGCCCCGAGCGGCACCGTCCAGGCTGGCGATGCCCTCGATCTCGGTGGCGTCACTGCCTCGCAGCTCCAGTCCGAGGCAGTTCGCGATGTCACCCAATGTCAGCGTCATGGACGGGGTTGGCCTGCCCCGGGGGACACGCCCGGTGCGGGTCCTGTCGCCATGCCGCGAGCCAGGCTCGCGGATGCAGGGTCAGTGCAGGTCAGGACTTGTCCATGTCGTTGAGGCGTTCGGTGACCTTGCGCGTGATGTCGTAGAGGTCGCCAACGTAAAGCGCCGCCTGACGCGGAATGATCAGGTCGTAGTCGTCATCCAGCACGAGCGCCTCGATAGCACGCTTCACCTTCTCGTCAATCCCGGCAAACAGTTCAGCCTGGCGATCTTCGATCGACTTCTGCAGTTTTTGACGGTGATAGACAAAGTCGTTGTTCATGCCGTCAATCTGCTGCTGAAGCTTGCGCTTCTCAGCTTCGCTCATGACTTCGGCGTCTTTCTGCGCGCGTTCGAGCAGGGCAGCAGCGTCGGACTGGATCGCGCGAATACGCTCTTCGTCGGTCTTGAACTCCTCCTGAATCTGGCCGAGGAGCCGTTTTGCTTCCTCAGACGCCAGGATCGCCTGCTGAACGTCGACGACCGCAAGCTTCATCTCGGCGTTTGCGGCGACGCCAAAACCCAGAGTCAGCGCGACCGTGAGTGCCGTTAGTGTTGTTCGTATGTGTGCCAAGAGAATATCCCCCGAAATTCGGCTGCAGCGGGCAAGTGCCCCCAAAAAAACAGCCGGCGATGTTTACACAACGTGGTGGCCTATTCAATCGGACACACGAGTCGAAGCGCCGGCTGTAGGTTAATTGTCGATGTCTTCGAACCCGGCCATCGCCGGAGTCACCTTACTCCTTGGATCGCGATTGTCCC
>MDTE01024142.1_pt1 | contig 13537 bp, 8 predicted proteins | sample 811231 | NCBI WGS metagenome assembly MDTE01 (sample SAMN05326651, study PRJNA326480) | marine metagenome | isolation source: seawater | place: Indian Ocean: Red Sea | collected 2010
CATCGCGCTCGCTTCATGGCAGATGAAGCGATCAGGCGTATTCAAGCGCTTGAATCTGCAGACCAAGATCAGACGCTCCTGGCGCAGGCTCACCTGTACGCGGGCTACACGAATCGCCTCTTGGGTGAGCAGATGTGCCAAGCTGTGTACGATGGTGGTCCAGCTGAAGCGAACTCGGACAGTCACCTTCAGAACGCTATCGAGCACTTCAACAGCGCGGCTTCGCTTGGAGCAGGCGACATCGCTACAGCGGCCGCAGCAGGGCGTGCTTCGGCGCACCTAATGCTCGGAAACTGGGCCTCCGCCGTTGCCGATGCTGGGACTATCCCGGCTGGCTTCACCTACAGCGCCAAGTACTTCGCAATTGGTGATGACACTCAGTCGAACCGGATTTATGTGGCTGGTAAGGCTCAGCCGTACAAGGCTCACTCGCAGATCTTCACCTGGATTGAGCAGTACAACCCGGAAACAGGTGGTGTTGCCAATACGGATCCGCGCGTTTCTTGGAGGGTTTCCGGAGAAAACGGTGATGCAGCGTCTTCGTGCTGCGGTGTGATCGCGTGGAACCCGCAGACGAAGTACACGAACGACGACTCCCCCATTGAGCTCTCAAGCTACGAGGAAATGCAGCTGATCCTTGCAGAGAACGAGATCATGAACAACGGCGACATCGGCCAGGGGATGGGCATCATCAACGCGCTGCGTACCGCTGCTGGTGTTGCGACGGAGGCAGTCCCCGCAACACAGGCGGAGGCGATGACACTTCTCAAGCGAGAGCACGCGATTGAGATGTGGCTCGAAGGCCGTCGCCTACCGGCTATGCGTCGCTGGCAGGCATCCGGCACTCCGGGAGACCTGCAGCCACTGGAGCAGGTGAGTGGTGACGTGGCGGTCGGTTCTCACCTCAGCTCACGTTCACTCTGCTTCCCCATCCCGGAATCGGAAGTCGAAACGAACTCGAACATCTCGGCCTCCAACGTGATCTTCGTCACGGAGTCTTGATGACGGGTACTCTCTGAGGAGAGTGTGAAGGACCTGCCGGGGTCGGCGCCATGCGCCGGCCCCGGCTTTTTTCTGTTTGGGCTGAACGTCCCATTAACGTCCTGGAACAGAGTCCAGTTGCTCCCCTTCCTCAGCCGCGGATATTTTTCGACATCATCACCTACAGTGGAGGAATCGCCATGCACGGTATCGTCTATCGGATCCGGAACGGAAGTGCCGCTGCAGCTCTCGCCTTAGCCTTCACCACTTCTCTTGGATCAGCTCAGAGCCCAGCACACTTTCATATTGGGCATGCGGCCGAGGCTTTTCGCGGTACGCCTGACGGCATGGGCCTCCTTCCCACCGCGATCGCCGAAGCGGAGATCGCCCATCAGCACGCGACACTCGCCGGACGGGACCCGTCGAGTCTGGAGGGCATGCAACGGCACATGGCGCATGTCATCCATGCGATGGACGCAAGCCGTGTCGAAAGCGGCCCAGGGATGGGGTACGGCGTGATCGCAGCCGCCGAACGGGCGGCACAACACACTGAGCTGGCGGCGGCCTCCGAGGGCGCATCGGACGCGGTAAAGACCCACTCGGTACACGTTGCGACGGCAGCGCGTAGTGCCGTCGCTCACGCGGAGCAGGCGGTCGAGCTGGCCGAAGGGATTCAGTCCGCCGAGAGTGCTACGGATGCCGCAGAGATGTTGACAGAACTCACAGGACTCACCGACGCGATCCTGAACGGTGTCGATGCCGACGGGAATGGTCGCGTCGGTTGGCAGGAGGGCGAAGGGGGACTGGCCCAGGCGGCTACGCACATGGGCCTGATCAAGCGGGCCGAAGGACTCGGTAACTGATCTCGTGAAGGTCTCCTACGCCGCAGGTGCGGCCATCGTCCTCGCGACCATGTCCGCTCCGACCAGCCTTGAAGGCCAACATCCGGACTCCGTCCAGATGAACAGGGAGTCGCTCACGCCTGCCGACACCATCGCCATCGAGGCACGGTACCTCGCTTCACTCGATGCCACGTACAGTGCGGATACAGTCATTCCGCCTCAGGCGTGGATTCACCTCGGGCACATCACTGAAGGCTTCTCCGACACCCCGTACGGCATGGGTCTACTCAAGACCGCGATGCTCGAAGGCGAGATCGCTGCCGCATGGGTACGTGTCGCGGGCGTCGACACGCTCAGCCTCAGTCGAATGCAGCAGGCGATGACCAACGTGCTGCACGCGATCGACCCGGAAGGAGTGCCGGTGGGTACCGGCCTGGGCTACGGCTTTCGCCGGGCCGCAGAAGCAGTGGGTGTGCACGCGGAGCTCGCGCTTATGTCTGTCCCCGATAGCGTAGCCCCGGCACTCGCCTTCCACGGACCATTCATGACCCGAGCGGCTCAGGCTGCCCAAGCCAGGGCGGACGACGCGGTGGCGCTGGCGCTGCAGGTCCAGGCTGCCCAAGACGTAAACAGCGCACTCCGACTCATCGACCGACTGACCGAAACGGTCCGAGTGATGATGTACGGAGAGGATGCGGATCGAGACGGCCGTATCGGCCAGACCGAGGCCGAGGTTGGACTGGCTCAGGCTTCCTACCACCTGTCACTCGTGTACCGGGTGCACGGCGTAGAGATGCCCGTCACCCACCCACACGAATACGTCGACGAGCTCGGACTCGACACTTTGGGCCGGCAGCCTGACTCAATCCGATTTCGGCGCCGAAGAGGGTTCTAGGTACCGGTAGAGACGAGCCCAGCCGATAAGGCCACGAAGAAAAGTGGGCCGAGGAGCAACTCAGCTCCCCGGCCCTTTCCTTCGCACGTTGCGCGAGATCCCGTCTACTCGCAGCTCACGCAGTTGTTGTTGTTCTTCGACCCGAGGCTCTCGAGCAATTCGATCGTCTCCGGGAAGGGTGAAATCCGCTGTACCGGACCGTTCGCCATATCGGCGGTCGTGTGCCCGCGACGACTGACGACCGAAGCGTCAGCGCCTTTGTCTACGAGGTAGAGAATGACCTCGTTGTCCCCACGAGATGCCGCCCAATGCAGCGGAGCGAAGCCATTGGCATCTCGCGCATTCACATCGGCACCGAGTTCCTCGACGAGATACTGAACAGCCGGGAGCCAGGCGTCAGGCGCATGGCGATGCGACACGCCGGCGAATCCGGTTCCGTACGCATGGCCCGTGGCCGCATGGATCGGGTAGACATCAGGCCCACCGACCGGGACCGGAGGAAGGCCCGAGGGGTCGGTCGCCGAGCCCGGTGGCGCGAACGCGAAGCGTCGTGAAGGCGCCTTCATCGTGGGGATGTTCGGGTCGGCCCCAGCCTCCATGAGCATCCGCATCGCAGGCAGGTCGAGTGCGTATGCCGCCCGCCAGAACGGCGTGGCCCCCCGAGTGTCCACATCCAACTGGCTGAATGTGTACTCCATAAACCACAGGTGCTTCGACAGTCGGACATTCGGGTCCGCACCCGCGTCGAGCATCGCCCGCACGACATCGAGGTGCGTCGCCTGCTGCTGTTGATATGCCTGCTGCTGCGGATAACGCGCCTTGGGTGCCCAGTACGTGTTGATCGCTGCGTACATGGGAGTGAGGTTCGCGTGGCTCGAGACGTTCGGGTCTGCACCTCGCTCTAGAAGCGCGAGCGCGAGGTCGAAGTGACCATTCACGATCGCCATGAGCATCGGGCTCGTCAGGTCACCCGCAGTTCGCTGGTCGATCGCAGCACCTCCGTCGAGCAGAGCGAACACGGTCTCGGCTTCGCCTTCACGCACGGCATGGTGCAGCGCAGTCAAGCCTCCCTGTCGGTAGACAAGGTCGGCGTAGCTGTTGCTGTATTCGTCACCGGTCTGATCGTTGGAGCTTATCGCGACTTCACCCAGGTCAGGATCGGGAAGCGGTTCGTCACGACGCTGATCGGGACCGGCGTCCGCCGCATCGACACGTGCGTTATTCGCCGCACGAACGGCGGCCTGCACCTCGGCTGGTGAAGGCTGCCACGAAGTGCCCGGTTGCACGTCGCCTCTGAAGGCGGCCAGAACTTCGTTCCGAACGTTACCGGCTGCGCGGTCTTCGGCCGCGACCCGAGGTATGTCGACGACGAAGCTCGTCAGCGATACGTCGGCTCCAGCCGCCATCAGCGCACGCACGACGCCGGTGCGCCCAGCGGACGCGGCGAACATCAGAGCCGTCTGACCACGGCGGGTCTCTACAATGTCGACATCGGCCCCTGCCCGCACGAGCGCATCGACGACCGCACGATTCCCGGAGGCTGCGCCGAAGTGCAGCGACGTCACTCCACCCGTCGATGTGCCTGCATCGACGTCCGCACCCGCGCCCAGAAGCACCGAAACCACGGCATCGCGACCCGCTCTGCTCGCAACGTGAAGTGGTGTGTAGTCCCCGAGTCGCGTCACCGCACCGACATTGGCACCGGCGTACAACAGCATTTCCGCCAGCTCTGCGTTGCCGCTCTCAGCCGCCCAATGGAGCGCGGTCATCCCATCGCCCTGAGCTGCGTTTACGTCTTCACCTGCGCGCAACAATTGCCGCACATACTCCACATCGCCACGCATGGCGGCATCCGCGACCGGCGCTTCTGCGGGTACTCCAGCCCACAGAAACATCGTGAGTCCGAGCGCCAGCGACGCGTACGACCGCAGTCGAACCCCGGCTTTTCCGGCCCGTCGTGCCATACGCCCGCCTAACCCTGCGCCGGAGCCGACGACATCGGCATCGTGAGCGAGAGGTCGCCGGTGCTGTCGCCGAAGCTATCCATGTCGGTGTGACCGAGCGCGTGCATGAAGCTGAGCATCGCGTTCGCCATCGGCGTGCCGTCGGGTGCTTTGAGGTGGATGTTGCCCTCCATGGCCCCATTGGCCCCGCCGAGCGCGATCAACGGCGCACGCCGATGGTTGTGGAGGTTTCCGTCCGCCATCGGAGAGCCGTAGATAATCATCGTCTTGTCGAGCAGGTGCGAGTCACCCTCTTGAATCGCGGACAGCTTCTCGAGGAAGTACGGCAGCATGCTGACGTGGTACTTGTTGATCAGGTGGAAGTCGAGAATTGCCTCCTCGCGTCCACCGTGATGTGATGCCGGGTGGAACGGCTTGTCCGTGCCACTCTCCGGGAAGACCCGGGCGGATGAATCTCGTCCCATCTTGAACGAGAAGACCCGTGTCGTGTCCGACGCGAAGGCGAGCGCCTGCAGATCGAACATGAGTTGCACATGCTCCTCGAAAGAGTCGGGGACACCAGCCGGCGCCGATGGCAACTCTCGCTCCTGACCGGTCGAATTCTGCGCCTCGACCATCTGGATGCGTCGCTCGAGTTCTCGGACGTTCTGCAGATAGCGTTCGAGGCGTGCGCGGTCATTCGGTCCGAGCTCCCGCTGGAGCTGATCGATCCGTCCGGTCACCCAGTCGAGAATCGACGCGGAAGTGCGGCGACGTAGCGCGCGCTCCTTCGCCGTACCTCCGGCACCGAACAGCTGTTCGAACGCCACACGGGGATCGCGGATCACCGGGAGCGGCTCCGTAGGCGAGGCCCAGGAAATCGAGTCCGTATAGACGCAGGTGTAGCCGTAGGCACACCCACCGGACTGGTTGATGTTCTCGATGCAAAGCTGCATGGACGGAATCGGTGTATCCTGGCCGAAACGCTCGGCATGCATCTGGTCGAGAGACGTCCCAACGAAGACGTCCGAGCCCTCAGTCTGCTTCGGATGCGCCTGCGTCAGAAAGACCGCGCTGGAACGGAAGTGGTCACCGCCGATCTCGGGCGCCTGGAACGCTTCGGCCATCCGGACGTCGGTGTTGCTGATGATCGTCAGATAATCACGCCACGCATCGAGCGGCTGGAGCGCACTCGGCGAAAGGTCGAAGTTCCGACCAACTGTCGACGGCGCCCACAGATTCTGTGTCGCTCCCCATTCGTTGCAGCCGGCGGCGCCGTGGACCATCTCGATCGCGACGAGACGGGTCGGATCCACTTCGGCGGCCTTCGCTGCGCTGAGACGCCCCGCGGGGACCATGGCATCCAGAAACGGAAGCGCAATCGATGCCCCCATTCCCTGAATGAAGGTCCGGCGCTCCATGTGCTTCCCACTTATGAAGTGCATAACTGCTCTCCTCGAGCGGCCGGGTACTTCGGCCACGTGACTCGTCTAATCCTGATCGGCCCCGTCGGCGACGGCTCCGGCTTTCTGCATCTGGAAGGCATCACTCTTCACAACACCCAACACGAACGAAGACAAGCGCCAATCGCTTTCTTCCGCCTCACGCACGATCGATCGCACTGCGGGCTGGTCGTAGTACTCCACCCGGCGCCCCAGGCCGTAGGCCATCAAGTTCTGTGTGAAGTTGCGGACCAGAATGGTCGGGCGGACCATCAGCGCCTCGTTGAGCGACGTCGGGCTCGTAACCGGCGTGCCATCGTAGAGTTCACCACGCGTATCGAGGGCCATGCCGTTTTCCCGGATCCGCCAGCGGCCCGTGACATCGTAGCTGTCGAGGGCGAGCCCGATCGGATCCATAAACGAATGGCACGCGTTGCACGTCGGGTTCGCCCGATGCTGTTCCATCCGCTCACGGGTGGTAAGCATACGACCATCAGCCGCGCCTTCCGTTTCTTCGAGCGTTGGGACGTTCGGCGGCGGCGGCGGCGGCGGTGTTCCCATGATGACCTCCATCACGTACTTGCCGCGGAGAACCGGTGAGGTGCGTCCGGCAACGGAGGTCAGCGTGAGAATACTGGCATGGCCCAGGAGCCCACGGCGGTTGTCGTCCACATACTCGACACGACGAAAATCCTCACCGACGATTCCATCGATCCCGTAGTGACGCGCCACGCGCTCGTTCATGAACGAGTAGTCGGCCGTGAACAGGTCGAACACGTTACCGTCCTCCCGCACGAGATTGGCGAAGAAGAGCTCGGTCTCGCGTCGGAGATCGTCGGCCAGTCGCTGATGGAAGTCAGGGTACAGCAGCCGATCGGGGTGGACCTTGTCGAGATCGTCCAGCCGCAACCACTGAGCGGCAAAGCGGGTGGACAGCGCGTCCGAGCGCGGATCGGCGAGCATCCGTGACACCTGACGCTCCAGTTCGTCTTCGTCGGAAAGCCGCCCCTCTGCCGCGATGGAGCGCAATTCCTCGTCCGGGGGCAGACCCCACAAGAAGTACGAGAGCCGCGTCGCCAGATCAGCATCCGAGATCCGGTAGCTGTCGCCGAGTTCGACGTTCGACGGAGCCTCTTCCATACGGAAGACGAAATCCGGGCTGGCCAGCATCGCTTCGATCGCGGTACGCACACCGACCTCGAAGCCACCTTCGTCCACGCCCAACTCGTAGAAGCCCATCAGGGCGTCACGATCACCATCCGTGAGCGGCCGACGAAACGCCTGCGGGCCCAGCTGTTCGATGATACGCGCCGCACACTCCGGAGCCTCATCGGGCCGGGTCGGGCGGCATGTGAAGATCCGCTCGCGCGACGGGGTCTCGGAGACGCCGGTGACGTTCGTCGGTCCAGCGACGACGAGATCCTTCAGATGGGCCAGCGAGGTGATTCCATATCCACGGACGCCGATCTGCCGATCCGAGAGCGACCAGTCGTGCGGAGAGAGCATGTCGTCGACCGGCCCCTCGGTCTGCTTCAGGAAGGCCGCGGTGACGCGGTGAGGGCCCGCGCGGACGAAGATCGGCTCCGTGCGCATGTTGACCCCATTCGGGTCAGCCACGCTCATCCACCGGTCCATTTCGACCAGCGCGACACGCTCGCCGTCGACCGACACCTCGATTTGCTCGCCGCGGGTGACGCCGCCGAAGTACCCTCCGGTCGTCGTATGCTCGAAAGCGAGGCGGAACTCGTATTCGCCGTCCGCTACGAAGTTGTGCACCACGGAGATGCCTCCGCGCGTCCCGTATGGCGCACCCTCGACCCGCTCCCACTGAGAGGCGTATCCGGGGTTCGTATACGTAGAGGAGCTCGCAGCCGCTTCAGGGTCGCCCACCGCGAGACGAGCGATCGAGGCAGCCGCGTTCAGATACGAATCGAGCAGCGTCGCAGAGATCATCTGCGCGTCGGCAATGTTGTCGAAATTGGCGCTCTTCGTGTCGAGTGGGAGAAACGCCGAGGGATCGATCTCCAGTCCCAGCAGGTCCCGAACGGAACGAGCGTATTCGACCTGGTTCAGCCGCTGGAAGGTGCGGCCACCCGGATTCGGGTCCCGAGCGGCGACGTCATCGACCCGCTGCTCGAGCGAAGCGGCGAGCGCCATGAGCGAGTCCCCCGCGGGTCGCGAAACGCCCGGAGGAGGCATCATACCGGCCCGGAGTTTCAGGATCATCTTCTCGGCGACCTCCCCCTGAACATGGGGGGCCGAGGCGTCGAACGTCTCCAGAGAAAGATTTCCGCGCAGGCGACGATCGCTGTGACAGCGGACGCAGTACTCTTCGATGAGCTCCTGGTCCGTCTGCGGTGTCCAGGCCACCCGCTCGTCCAGAGACTCGACAGGCGCGACATACGAACGGGAGAGCGACGTCAAGCTGACGTCCTGGGCACCGAACAGAAGCAGAATCGTGCCCGCACCAACGAGGGTGACGCTGATCGTCTTCATACCTGTTCAGACCCCTCGTGGGGTACCTGGTTCTCGTTTGACAAACTGTTGCCCAGCAATGGGTTCCTCTACCTAGATAAGACCCGCGACCATGCCGGATCGTTGAGGAAACACGGCGTTGGGCGACGATCTCCATTATACGCACCCCGATTCGCGGCAGCCAGCATGGAGGAACGTCCCCGGAGGATCTCAACAGTCGCGATGAGGCTCGCTCGTCCCCTCATCGTGCCACTAGTGATCGTCGTGGTTCAACTCGTACTCGCGCTGTGCATGCATCCGCTCCGCACCCTGGCGCTGATCACGGCGCTTCGCCGCCCGCATCGCCATATCTCGAGTGCCCGACGTATGAGCCGTGGGAAGCGAGAACTTTCGCTCGAGTGAAGTGCTCTCGCACTTCGGGCAGGTTGGCGTCTCCTCGCCGCGGACAAGAGCCTCGAAGTCGTGGCCGCAGTCTTGGCAGGAGTATTCGTAGATCGGTATGATGGTATCCCCGGTCGGGAGTTCGTCTACTCTTGGTCCTCACGGTACGCCGAACGACCTTGACTGAGCAACGGTACTCCCTACCCCGCTCCGGGATCCGTTGGAGTGCATCGAACAGGAATTGAGACAGGAATGATGATGAAGATGCCCCGACGCGCCTTCCTCAAGGCGCTGGTCCTGACGGCTGTCACGGCATTGGCCGGACTTGCCTCCGCGAAGCCAATCGCCGCCCAGGACCTCGACATCGCGATAGACCGAGAACGGATGGTCGAATTCGTTAGGGTGCACATCGCCGTCAATGATGTGCGGGATGAATTTCATGGAGCGGTCGCGCGCGTACACGACCCGGAGGGCCGCATCCGGGCGCGCGAAGAGGTCGAGACGGCCCTCGATGCAATTCTCGAGGAAGCCGAAATGACCCGTGAGGAGTACGATCAGATGACGTTACTGATCAGTCTCGACGGCGACCTTCGGACGATGTTCGAAGAAGTCATGGCCGAACTGGAAGAGGGAGGTGCCGGAGGCTGAGCCCCCGGCCGCCCGAGTTCGTACCCGCGCTAAACCATCACTCGCAGCTGACGCAGTTGTGGTTGTTGATCGCCCCGAGGCTCTCGAGCAGTGCGATCGTCGAGGGGAACGGGCTAATCCGCTGAACCGGGCCGTTGGCCATATCGACGGTCGTCTGACCACGACGACTCAGAACCATCACGTCGCCGCCCTGGGATACCAGGTACCGGATCATCTCGTCGTCACCTCTCGCCGCCGCGTGGTGCATGGCCGTATAGCCGTTATGGTCTCGCTGATTCACATCAGCGCCAAGCTCCTCCACGAGGTACCGAACCGCGGGTAGCCAGCCGTCGGGCACCACACGGTGGATATTGGCCGCGAAGCCCTCACCGTAGCCCACTCCGGATGCCGCGTGAATCGCATAGACTCCAGGTCCCCCCGGTGGCACGGGCGGAAGTCCCGAAGGATCGTTCGCACCGGTTTCGATGTTGCGGATGGCGCCGGCGCCGAATCGAGGACGAACCGTCTTCTTCGTCGGAATACTCGGGTCCGCTCCATGTTCGACCAGCAACTCCATGAGCGGCAGGTCGAGCGCGTAGGCAGCCCTCCAGAAGGGCGTCGCTCCCATGCGATCCGTACGGAGGTAGTCATCTCCGAACGTGGTGAACCACAACTGCTTATCGAGGCGGACATTCACATCCACACCAGCACCCAGAAAGGCACGAACGAGGTCCATGTACGTCACCTGCTGCTGCAGGTAATCCGCTGGCTGCGGGTGCCGAGACTTTGGAATCCACTGCGCGTTGATGACCGTGTACAACGGTGTCGCATTCGCGTCGTTGGACAGGTTCGGGTCTGCACCCCTCTCGAAGAGACGCATGGCCAGATCGAAATGGCCGTTGACCGTCGCCATCAAGAGAGCCGGGGTACCGTCACCTTCGGTCGGCTGGTTGATATCGGCACCCGACTCCAGAAGCGCTTCCGCGGTGCCGATGTGGCCTTCTCGCACCGCGAGATGAAGCGCGGTGAGTCCGCCGTACCCTCCTACGAGTTGAGCGTGGGAGAAGCGCGAAGATGGCACACGATCGCGCTGCTGGTTGTTGATATCCTGACGAGACGGTGTCGCTGCTTCCTCCGCCGAACGGGCACTGTCCTGTCGCTCAGCCTGACGGGCACCGGTGGGTTCACCGTACCCGCCCCGACGCTCTGGCGCGCGGCCGTCGCGCGCCGTGAGAATTCGACTTTGGATTTCCTCCTGCCGTCGCTGGTCGGCCCGGTCCTGTTGCTCACGCGCATCCATGTCCATGACGCGAGCGGTCAGCGAAGGGTCAGCTCCTGCAGCAGCAAGCGCCCGAACGACCTCGGTTCGGCCGGCTGCTGCCGCGAACATGAGGGGCGTCTGAAGCCACGCACTCTCACGAGCGTCGACCCTGACCCCGTGCTCGAGCAGTACCGCAACCGCGTGCTGACTGCCCGAGGCAGCCGCGTAGTGTAACGGAGTCACACCGCCGGTCGAGGTTCGAGCGTCGAGATCGGCGCCAGCTTCCGCAAGCACTTCAACGATGCCCCCCTGGCCTGCTCCGGCAGCCACGTGTAGCGCCGTGAAGTCACCCAGGCGGGTCACCGCATCGGGGTATGCACCCGCGGCAATCAACATCTCGGCGAGACTGGTGTTCCCGAGCTCGGCGGCCCAATGCAGGGCCGTCATACCATCCCCCTGAGCTGCGTTCACGTCCGCGCCCGACCGAAGAAGCGCCTCCACTTCCGCGACATCTCCCCGCATGGCGGCATCCGCGACGGGTGCCTCGGAACCAGCCGCGCTCCAGAGAGCGAGGGTGGAAGCCAGCCCCCAGAGGAGGTGCACCCGAAGCCTCATCGGTCGGGCGACATCGCAGAGCCCTGGTTCAGTGAGAACTCGCCCGTGCTGTCTCCGAAGCTGTCCATATCGTCGTGCCCGAGCGTGTGCATCATCGACAGCATCGCATTCGCCATCGGCGTCCCATCCGGAGCCTTGAGGTGCACATTGCCCTCGAGTTTTCCGTTCGCCTTGCCCAGCACGACGAGCGGGGCACGTCGGTGGTTGTGGACATTCCCATCCGCCATTGGCGACCCGAAGATGATCATCGTCTTCTCGAGAAGGTTGGTACCACCTTCATCGATATCGCGGAGCTTCTCGAGGAAGTACGGGAGCATACTGACGTGGTACTTGTTGATCACCGCGAAATCGAGAATCGCGTCCTCACGTCCACCGTGGTGAGACGCAGGGTGAAACGGAGTGTCCGTCCCACTTTCCGGATAGACTCTCGACGACGCATCCCTTCCGGTCTTGAAGGAGAAGACCCGGGTCATGTCCGACGCGAAGGCGAGCGCCTGCAGGTCGAACATCAGCTGCATGTGCTCCGTGAAGGAGTCAGGCACGCCAGCCGGCGCGCCCGGCAGAGCACGCTCCTCACCAGACGCATTTTGGGCCTCGACGCCCTGAATGCGCCGTTCGATCTCACGCACGTTCTCGAGGTACCGGTCGAGGCGAGCGTAGTCGTTCGGGCCGAGCGTCCGTCGCATTCGAGCGATGTCATCCGAGATCCAGTCCAGGATGCTGCTGCTCGTGCGACGACGACGGGCCCGCTCCTGCGGCGAACCTCCCGCTCCGAAGAGGAGATCGAACGCGACACGCGGATCACGAATCATCGGGAGCGGCTCGGTCGGAGCGCGCCAGCTGATCGAGTCCGTGTACACACACGAGTACCCGTACGCGCACCCTCCGGCCTGATCCACATTCTCGATACACAGCTGCATCGACGGGATCGGCGTGCCCTGACCGAAGCGGTTGGCGTGCATCTGATCCAGAGAGGTCCCGACGTACACGTCAGAACTCTCTGTCTGTTTCGGATGCGACTGAGTCAGGAAGACCGCGCTCGACCGGAAGTGGTCACCTCCGATCTCATTGGGCTCGAACGCCTCCGCCATGCGAACATCGGTGTTGCTGATGATCGTGAGGTATTCACGCCACGGATCAAGCGGGAGCAGCGCGCTCGGCGAAAGGTCGAAGTTCCGTCCCACATCGGCAGGCGCCCACAGGTTCTGGCTCGCGCCCCAATCGTTACTTCCCGCGCACCCATGGACCAGTTCGATCGCAACGAGGCGAGTGGGATCATCCGCCAGCGACCCACGTAGGCGGCCGGCAGGGACCATCGAGTCGAGGAGCGGCAGTGCGACAGTCGCACCCATCCCCTGCAGGAAGGTCCTCCGCTTCATGTGCTTTCCCGTCAGAAACTGCATCGGGTCACTCTCCAGCGCCTGAGGCGCGTTGGCTTTACTCGTTCTAGTTGTCTTCGGCCGACGTCGACACGCTCTGCATCCGGAAGGCGTCGCTCTTCACCACCCCCAGGAAGAAGGCCGACATCCGGTAGTTCTGTTCTTCGGCCTCTCGCACAATCTGCCGGACAGCCGGCTGGTCGAAGTATTCGACACGACGGCCGAGACCATAGGCCATGAGATTGGACGTGAAGGTCCGCACCAATGGGATCGGTCGTCGGAGAAGAGCCTGCTGCAACTGCAGCGGGTTATGGATCTCCGTGCCGTCGTAGAAATCACCACGCGTATCGAGCGGGTTTCCGTTCTCACGCACACGCCACTTCCCGGTGACCCCATAACTGTCGAGTGACAGCCCGATGGGATCCATGAACCGGTGGCACGCATTACACGTCGGATTCTTGCGGTGGATCTCCATCCGCTCCCGCGTCGTCAGTACACGCCCTCCATCCGATTCCTCGGTTTCCTCGAGCGTAGGAACCCCTGGAGGTGGCGGGGGCGGAGGCGTCCCCATGATGACCTCCATGACCCATTTCCCGCGCAGAACGGGCGAGGTCCGACCGGCCTGCGACGTCAGCGTGAGCACACTCGCGTGGCCCAGTACGCCACGGCGCATATCGTCGGGATACGGTACACGGC
>MDTE01111222.1_pt1 | contig 13536 bp, 9 predicted proteins | sample 811231 | NCBI WGS metagenome assembly MDTE01 (sample SAMN05326651, study PRJNA326480) | marine metagenome | isolation source: seawater | place: Indian Ocean: Red Sea | collected 2010
CTGATGTTATACAAATTTTAACTCCTGCTGATTTGGAAGGGGTCCTATCACTTATCCAACTAGAATCCTCTTTACTAGATGCTTCGAAAAATTATAGAAGAAAAATCCTACCACAAAAAAAATATGTCAGTGGTGATGAATATTCATTGCCAAATTTGGAAGGTTTGAAAATAGTAATTAATCCGTTTATGGAATCAAATAGTAATTTGTCAATCTCAGACGATGTTGTCGAAATTGCTCCGATTTCTGTTGAATTTAATACAGAAACTTCCAACAACAATCACCAAGGTGCAATAGATACCGTCGCCATCTGTTCCTGTATAGCATCAACTATTTCTCCGAATGGGACAAGAGTCCGGAAGGTAAGACCTCTTGCAATTGCTGGTAACTGGCTTAGACAGGGTGTTGAAATAAATTATGACCCTGTTTATTCATTGTTTAGGGATCACCTCAACGAAGAAGGCACTATTGATGTTAGGCCAATAACAGAAACAAATGAGATAGCAGGAGACATGTTGCCCGAATTGTCATCTAGGATGCTTAAAAAACTCAAAAAACGTTGGCCAGAAATGAGTTATGAAGAAAGGTCATCAGCATTGAGTGAATTAATTATGCCGATTCTTCGAAACGATAAAATTTCCACAATGCGGATTGAAGAATTAGTCTGGCATCGCATGCTTATTCCTGGTTGTAACATGGACATAGCAAGTCAACTAAAAATCGCAGAGGACAATTGGCCTTCTGATGACGAGAAAGCAAGATTACATGCAAGTATGATTGCAGACAAATTAATTGTTGACGGATTTTTTTAATCACTCAACAATTTTCAAGATTCTTCCACACCCTTCACAAGGAATTCGTAATGGTCTTTCTTGTGACTTAATTGGGTTTGGAGTGCTACATGCGGGGCATTCGATAACAGGATAGGATGTTTTTTCCATCATAGCAACTTTTTGTTTTGATTTGGGGCTAGCAATAGCTGTTATGACCCATATCGTAGATGTAACTGCAGATAGTACCCCAATAATGAATGGGTTGTAAGCAAGGTATAGTGCGATAAATACGACTGGTACTAATGACATTTCAACCCAAATAACTGTTCTTTTTTTGGTCCGGGTCAATTTCATCGAGAAAAATAATCCAGCTAAAATAACACCAATCGTGATGATTGTGAGTGTCAGTGGTGCATTAAGCGGGCTAGTTGAAGGGAAAGCCTCTATTACAAATGTTGAACGTGGATTCAAATCTTGAGCGCTCAGAGTAATGGTTTCACCAAATGGAGTTCTTCTTTGAGTCAACTCCAATGAATCTTCTCCTTTTATTGTAGCACTTGTCAAACTCGTAAGCATACTAGTTTCTATGTTGATTGTTAAGTCATAAGATTGGAAAGTCGGCATCTGTGGGTTATACCTTACAAAATCTCTTAGCAAGTTTGATTTTATATTATCCTCAATAATTTGAATGGTTTCAATTTTCAAGGTTACTGGGTGAGGTACAACTCGCAATTCTCCTTGCAAATCAAGAGTGAATCTGGAACTGTCTAAGCTATTAAAGTCAGTTCCTAGTAATTCTTCCAATTCAATATCAAGTCCCTCATACATGTAGGTGGTTGCTAATCCACTTGCTAATTGGCTTTGAAATTCATTTATTTCAACGCCGTCGATTCTTTTATTCCTTCTATCATCATCAGCGACCATACCTTCGCTGAACATTGAAATTGCAGTTGATAGTGAACTTTCTTCAGTTCCTATATTATCCAAGCCCCATCTCATCCAATAAGCGATTTCTTGATCCATACTCAATGTTATTTCTTTTCTTAGTACTAGGAAACTATCTTCATTGTCTAATTCCATGTTGATGTTGGCTACAAGTTTAGAGCCGACACCATCTGATCTAAGTGGCTCCTCATTGGGATAGAAACCTGCTCCTCCCGTATTTCCTGTATCGACAGGATAAATTGTAAAGTCTGCAAGTCCAGAAAGAATAGGGGTTCCAGTTTGTAATTGGATGAATGATTCTATGGTTATGATTTGCTCGCCTTCAGAGTTTGCAGTCCACGTCCAAGTCAGTCGAACGAAATCACCGTTGCTAGTTTGAATCGCGTCTGTGTTCAATTGTGCATTATTGACCTTTACACCAAGGCTAGTTGCATGTGCAGCTGTTTTCTGTCCAAATGGAGATGCAACTGTTACTGAGATGTAAACATCCATTCCTTCTGTGACAGGCTCATCAACAATTAAGTCAACAAGAGGAAGATCTGCAGTAATTTTAGAATCATATTCTTCACTACCCCATAGCAATTCCAATGCTGCATCAGAGCCTGGTAATGAGAATGTAACACTAGTTGCTGAAAGTGTAAGTTTTACTTTACTGCTTGCTGGTATAGAACCCGAATCAACTTCGACATCTATCGATATAGTGCCTTCTCCAGTTGAAAGAAATTGACTTTGTGTATCAATGCTTGCAGTATATTCTTGGCCACCCAATTCGATGTTAATACTCGCATTGATTGTAGCTCCAGCAGCATTTTCTAGTTTGTAATATATCTCAAACTCCCATGTTGAACTGGGATAGATGCCTGTCCATGATGGATTTATTTCCCATGTTGCGATTTCGGTTTTTTGAGCAATTGAATTTGTTACAGTGGCACTTTCAGCATCATCCATGAGGTCAGTCTTGAAAGGAGATAGTTCTCCTCCTCCTGATGTTCCTATTAGGTATAGGTCGGCAGTAGACGATTCACAACAAATTTCGACGCTATCTGCAGAAGTGTTTGGGATAGGTAATGATGAAAAAAGGAACATCACACACAAAAAGAGTGGTAATTTGTACCCCTTCATTTATTCACCAATTTAGCTCTGAAACAATAAAGCACTTGAAAACTATGGCCGATTGGGCAATAATATGTTCAAAGTGCCTTCTCTAAGAGATTGCCAAGTTCTTTCTCAAACAGTCCGACTAATGCTTCGCCAACTTCCCCTTGCAAATCGTCAGGTAGGATTCTTAATCCAAGTCTAGCAGCGGCTCTACTTGCCTTTAATTCAGCGTAAACAGAACGTGCTTTGGCATTGAAGTAATACGTAATCGCTTCTTTTAACTCAGATTTCAAGTCATCATCTGATTCAACTTTAGCTCTTATGTAAGATTTAATTTCATCTTTCACTAGGTCTCTTACAGCTTCAATCATGATGTCTTCAGTTGCCATCAAATCCTTGACTTGGTCGCCAAGGTTGCCTGTGAGCAATCTCTCTATTGCCATGAATGGGCGTATGAGTTCTAATTCTTGAATCCACCTATGGTATAATAAATTTGAACTTTTTAGTGTGCTACATGGAATTTTCTACTATTGGCTGTGAAGATTCAGTCGAAGAAGCAACTACAAGACTACAAAATTGTGATGTTTTGATTGTGTGGGGAGAAGAAGACATTCTGGGAGTTATTACTGAAGACCACTTGAACAAAAAAGGTACTTGTGGGGAAATTTGTGAACTGGACGTCCTGGTTGACCCTTCATTGGAAATGAGAGAAAAATGGAATCCAAAATTTGTGATAACTACTGAAGATGGTGAGCCAGTTTTAATCGTGAACCATCAATAAGCCATCTTTTTCGACGATAGCATATCCTATTCGTTCTAACTGAACAATTGTCCCAATAGGGTGATTATGTTTCTCAAGTAAACCTTCTACGTATACTAATTCCTTGCCATCGGCAATAGCAAGTTGTGTTTCAATTCCTTCGGTTATCCAATGAACAATCGGTCTTTTGTCTGATCTATCAATAGATTCAACATGGCCATTTTCGGAGATATCGCAGAAGTCTTTCAACCTAACAGGCTTCCCCGAATCCTCATTTTCAATGTAAATTGAATTTTGAATTTCAAATATTCGGTCTGGCATATCTTCTTCAGGGTGAGAACTAATTGCCAATTGCGATGGAAATTCACCACTTAGGTCAATTTTTACGGGGTCTCTAATGAAGGCTAAGCGTGGAGATACTGGCTCGATTGATTTTGTATTGTGAGAATATAGGGTTGAGAGTGGAACTGCAATGTCCTTTTGAGTCAAACCTAATTCAATCCAAAATGACCTTAATGATTCAGGGCGGATTCCTCTTCTGAATAAAGCAGACAATGTTGGTAGCCTGGGGTCATTCCAACCTGAATAAATTCCTTCAGAGATATCCTTCTTCATTTGCGATGTAGAAAACGATCCAAATTCATGAACTTTGACTCTTCCCCAGTAAATCGTTTCGGGATAATTCCATTCAAAATGGTCGTACAGTAACTTTTGCTTGCGCGTGGAATCCATCAAATCCTTTCCTCGAATAATGTGAGTTACTCCTTGTAGATAGTCCTCAATAGCGGATTGAAAATCAAGTAGTGGCCAAACACGCCATTTTGAACCAACTCTAGGGTGTGGATTTGTCTGTATTCTTGCTGCAGGCCAATCCCTTAGAGCTGGATTTTTTTGGTCCATTCCAGTTTTCATTCGAAGTACCGCATCACCTGGCATAAATCCGTTCGAATCATTCATTTTGTTCCATAATTCTAGGTTCTTATTTACATCATTATCCCTGCATGGACAATTACTTTTACTCAGTCTGAATTCTCTGAATTCATCTCCTGTACAAGTACAGACATATGCGAAATCAGTTTCAATTGTTTTTTCTGCATAATCATGATATTTGTCCATTCTCTCACTCGCTATCACTAACCTATGAGCAGAATAGCCGCACAATTCTTCTTGCTGTTTTGGAATTGAATCATATGCTTCCATCATTGGAGGTTTGACAGTAGTATCTGTGTCGTCAAATCTTAGAATCAACTCTCCATCGTGTAATTTTGCGTACTCAGCATTTATGACCAATCCTCTGGAATGTCCAAAAGAAAGAGGGCCATTGGGATTGGGGGCGAATCTCAAAACTGGTTTTCTACCATTGAGATTTGGCAATTCAGGAAGTCCCTCCCTTCGTTTTTGTTCTTTTTTCTCTAGCATTTCTGGAGCTTCATTTTCTAATATATTTCTTAGATGGTCAAGTCCATTAGTGATTGATAACTCATTTGCCGCAGCCACTTCCTTGGCAACAATTGGAGCAATTATTTTTCCATGTTGCCTTAATTCCTTTCTAGAACCCATGATTCTGCTAATCACTGAACCTGCCTGCCCTTTACCGTCGTATTGCAAACTATTTTGCATGGCAAGGTGACGAATAAATGCCAAAGTTTCCTCATCGGGTTCCCAGGACATGGACACGCGTGGAGGATTAGGTTCTTCAAAACAAGGTTTGTTGATTTGCATTAGGACGGGGCGGAGTTTTACCTCCCCAAGCATTCTCTACAGTTTTCCAAGACCATCTAAGGCATGCATGAGGTGTCTCTCCTTTCACCAATTCTTTTACCGCATCAATCGTCATTGGATCGGAAGGATAACCACTTCCAACATTGAAACCTACTTGTTCAGATATTTCTTTGACTATATTGTCTCTTGTTACCTTTGCAATTATACTTGCAGCACCAACTGCTAGAAAATTTTCGTCGGCCTTGTGTTCTGCTTTACATGTTCTGTTTGCAAGAGCCGAGACATTTCTGGCAAATCTTGTAGCATCAACATCGCATGCGTCCAACATTATCTCTCCATTTGGCATTCCAGCCAAAGCCTCTGCAAATAGTTCAACCTCCAGTTGATTTAGATTTGCTGAATTGTCTATCCTCTCAGGTGGACAAATAATTACTTGATGTGGCATTTCGATTAAATGCTTGAAAATCTCATTTCTTTTTTTATGGGATAACAACTTTGAATCCTTAACTCCTAATTCTTCCAATTCTGACTCAGAAGCCGATGCAAAAGCACATACTACAAGTGGACCAATAACCGGTCCTCTACCTGCTTCATCAACTCCAATTTTCATTTTATCACTACAAATCTAAATCATCTAAATTAAACATAGGAGGTGGGTCATTTTTTTGTTTAGGTACAGTTCTATCAGTAACCTGTATGACATCATCAGGTAACTTAACATTAGCCGAGTGAGGTTGATTTACTTCACCTTGAGAAATTTGATTTGCCAAGTCATCAATTTGTGATTTGACAGACTTAATGTCATGATGGTCTAATACAGTACTTGCAGCACTTACTAATTTAGGATCGACTGGTTGCGCTGGTAATTCTGTTGGCTTACTGGATGCTCTGAACATTCCCGTGAATGCCTCTGATGGGATTTGAGGCGATTGAACAATTTCAGGAACTGGTTGTTTCTTTTTATTAAATTCTTCCATCCAGTTGTCGTTATTATTTCCGTTGTCAACCGTTAAATTCTGAATTGCTATTTGCTCTTTCCTTGCATTTCTATCATTAATTGCTTTATTGAATATGAGGCCGCTCAATAATATTGCACAAATTATGAATTTCCATGCCCAGATTATCGACAAACCATTTGATACAAATTCTGTAAAGGAACTGACAATAGAACTACTGCTTTCTTGGGATTTATCTGCTGCATCAAAACTCGAGTTTGAGGTATAGATGAACGGTTTGTCATCTGCAAGTCTACTATTTGCAGTGATATTCAAAAAGAAATTATCACTTGAAATTTGATCGTCTGGTAATTCTGCCCAACCTCTGAATGTAAAATTCGAGCCTTTGTCTATGTCAATTATTTCGAATGATCTTATCTTACCATCATTTTCTTCGAATATAGCGTTATTAGGTGGAATGAAACTCATTTCTGTGTAATATGAAGAAGACATTTTGACAATCAAACCATCGACAATATTTCCTTCGTTTCTTAACGTCATCAAGACTTCAATTCTACCATTATTTACAGCACTCTGAGAATTTTCCCACACCCAATTAACATAAGGTGCTGTGTAACTTGAAATAGAAATTGAATCTAAAATCAATCCATCAACATTCACTAGTTGTATAGTTGCTTGTGCATTCGAGTAACCTTCCGCCCCGTCAATTGTCGAAAGGTTAAGTGGAATCTCTGAGCTTTGTTGATTTCTCGATAGACCTACATATTCCGACTGAATTTCAAAATTCATGCCATATTCATCTATTACCTCTAATCGTAATTCGTCGTAGAAATTCCCATTGTTTTGAATTTTAATCATTTGCTGACAAACTTCTCCAACGTTCACTGAGGTACAAGATTCTGTATTAATTTCAATTTCCCCCATCTGATTAACTTGTATTCTCGAAGCTAAATTTACAGTTTCAGAGCGTTGAGGGAAATTGAGAGGATTCGCTATTAGTGTGAGGTTTAATTCGCTACTTTTTACATTCGGGGAGTCAAATCCGATTTCAATGGTTCTTGACTCGTTTGGTGTCAGCGGAATTAGGTCAAATGCGTTGAATATGGCTGCCGTCCACCCATCAACTTCAATTCGATCTGCATTTTCAATTCCAGGAGAACTTAATGTTGTATCAAGATAAATATCTACGTTGCCGTTGTTTCTGAGTGTAACTTCTATTCTCCCATCATCTCCTGGGTCTAGGATTAAATCATCCTCTGCGAAATCGATTGTAATGTTGCGAAATGTTTGCATTTCTAAAGAGAAAGTCCAAGATTCAACTCTCTTGTCAAGACCAGATTCGGCGCGTAACGTGAAAGTCGGACCAGTGCCCGCTAGTGGCGCTCCATCTACAATCGGTGGTGTTTGGATGTAGAAATATACGTAAATCTCTGAATCATTCTGAATTTCAAAATCTAGTGCCTTGTCTCCATCATTATCTCCGATAAATCCGTACTCCCACACAGAATCTGTATCCATTGTTATGGTAACATTGTCCGTGTAATTAGCGTAGTTTGTCAAGTTAACAGCTAGAGATGTATTCACATTTTGTTGTACGTAAAACGAAGAGCCGTCATTTGCACCGAATAAAAGATTAGACCATCTAGAGACAACCACGTCAATCTCTTTAGTAGCGAGCCAATCACTATCTTCCTGACATTTTATGTCAATAGAAATGGTGTGAACGCCATAGGACATGTTGTCATCCGCTGTTATGTTGAATTCCATTTCTCCTAATCGGCCAGATGCCACACGTGTCCAGTTTGTTGGTAAATCAGTAATCGTAATGCCAGATTTTGTTTCGTTTGTCTCTATCAAAAAATGCCGCTCATCATCAGCAATATTCTGCCAAGCGATTCTAAAAGAAACGGTTTCTGCCGGATGAATTACAATTTCATCGTCGACATAAAAATTGAATGGATGACTATCTGCGTGTACTAAATTTGCAGTTGGCAGGAGTATGAATAGCAGTAACCATACTCCTCTGCGCATAATTACAGGAGGAGGTTCTACATTTCAATAGAATGGGATAATTGTTCAGATTGTGTGATTAAACCAAAGTGTATATACTCGAAAAAACGGCGAAAAGCCAATGCAATCTAAATTTGTGATAGTTTTAACAGCCTTATTTATGACCGCAGCAATCCCGTTCAATGCGGCTGCTGAAGACCCAACTGACGACATACCAACAATTGCTATGAATACTGGTTCACACCAGGCTTTAGTTGATGCATTAGTACACGCAGATTTGGTGTCCACACTACAAGGTAGCGGACCGTTTACCGTGTTTGCGCCAACAGACCAAGCATTTGCTGATGCGGGTATTAACCTCGCTGACTTTGATACAGATGCAGAAAATCAGACTTTGACTGATATTCTGTTGTACCACGTAGTTTCTGGAGATGTAATGTCAACAGATCTTACCGATGCGCTAACAACCGATGCAGTAAACGGAGACAAATTGTCATTCACCGTAGGTGCATCCGAGGTTAAAGTCAACGGAGCGACCGTTACCGAAGCGAATGTAGAAGCAACAAATGGAGTAATTCACGTAATTGACAAGGTCTTGATGCCGCCAGTCGATGTATTTGTTAGCGATGGTTCAATGGATTCACCATACTTCCAATTCTACTCTGACGATGCAGGAACAACCTCCATAACTGAATTAGATATTTCTAAAGCATACAAATTCCAAAGATTATCAAATCCATCGGCTCATCCGTTCTATGTAGGTGACTCCGGTTACAACACAGATTCCAGCGACAATCTGATTATTGCAGGTGACGGAACAAGTTCAACTGGTATTTCAGACAGTGAATCTTTCACAGTATTTTTCAGAGATGGATTTTCGGTAGATGACACATTCAGTTATTTCTGCACTGTACATTCTAGTATGTTTGCAGACTTTAGCCTCACAGAACCAAGTAGCCTAGTAAACATACCTACTCTAGCGGCTAGCACAGGAATCCACACCTCGTTAGTTGCTGCTTTAGGACATGCCAACTTAGCCTCCACACTGGAAGGTGAAGGCCCGTTTACTGTGTTTGCGCCAACTGATGAAGCTTTCACAGCAGCAGGAATTGACCTCTCAACATTTGATACTCCTGAAGAAAATGAAACACTTGTTGACATCTTATTATACCATGTTTTAGCGGGAGAAGTACCGTCATCAGCGGTTACTGACGGACTAACAGTAACTATGTTCAATGGTGATGAAGCTACGTTCACTGTCGAACCTGACAGTGGGACAGTACTGATTGGCAATGTGTTTGGCGATGCGTTTGTTACTGGAGCGGATGTCCAAGCATCAAACGGAATAATACACGTCATAGATTCAGTCTTATCCCTGCCACCAGACATTGTAGAAGCAGCACAAAACACAGGTGTACATGATTCACTTGTTGCCGCATTGACTCAGGCAAATCTTGTGACTACACTAGAAGGAGACGGGCCGTTTACTGTATTTGCACCAACCAATGATGCATTTACAGCTGCTGGAATCGATTTGTCTACCTTCAACACTGATGAAGAAATCGCAGCATTGTCCAACATTCTAACCTATCATGTTGTATCTGGAAGCGTAATGTCATCCGACCTGACAGACGGAATGACAGCAACGGCTCTTAACACCGATTCGCTGGAATTTACGGTTAATTCCAACGGCGTGATGGTAAACGACGCCAATGTCACAATGGCAGATTACAAAGTAACCAACGGAGTTATACACATAATCGACAAGGTATTGATGCCTCCAGCAGATGAACCAGTGGGTCCATCTTGTGATGTTACTGTTGGAATTGCATCCTCTGGTTATGCATTCTCACCAGCCTCGATCAGCATTGAAGTTGGTCACACTGTATGCTGGGAGTGGGAAGAAACCGAATCTGCCCACAATGTAGTTGAAGTAGATGGTTTGAAATCGACGACCATAGTTCCTAATGGTATTAACTCCGGAGCATCATCAACAAATGTTCAGTTCTCTCACACCTTTACAGAGAATACTACTTTCTACTATGTGTGTGAGCCCCACATGGGCATGGACATGTACGGTAAGGTCGTCGTCGGAACTGGTGGAGAGGTCGACTCCACAGTCACCGAAGATAAAGAAAGTGAGGACACACCTGGATTCCTAGGGGTAACAGTTCTTGCAGCGACACTTGGTGCTCTGTTATTTGCTCGAATGAACAGAGAAGAAGAGTGATTTTTTGGGAATAAAGAAACCAGTCCGCACTGCAATCTATGGAATTATTTCCACTCTACTGATTGTTGGTGCGGTCTGGTATCTCCAAATTGTGAATTACGAATCTTCCCTAGGGACGAATAACGTTGTAAATATAGACAACAATGAAGCGGGTTATTCCAATAACACCGACGATGTACTATCTGTACTGAGCTTTAAGGGTGAAGCCGAAAATCTTAGTTGGTCTTCCCTAGAGATAACATTGAAAGATCAGGAGCAAGAATATGCCTGTACTTTTGGGTCACAATCTAGCGATAATGGCCAAACAGGGAAGATGCATTCGACTTTAGGTGCAGATGCAAAGACATTCACAACAGTCATCGATGCTACATCTGAAGACGAATTCACATTAATTGACATATCAAACCAAGTTGAATCAAACGAATCTTCATCCTGGCTTAAATTTTCTAAAACAGACCTTTTCTTTGCTGAAGATGTAAGTTGGAAATTTTTACCGAACATAGAATTTGCGAGTGTTGAAACTGTGAATGTTTCTGAATTATCAAACGATACAGATGACAGAATAGAATGGTATGAATATGATTTTTCAGTTCACAGAGTCATACCAAATGATGGAGTTTTTGTATTAGAAAAGAATGATTCTTTATACAAAATTAAAATAATTTCTTATTATAACTCAGATGACGACAGCAGATATCCAACTATGCTGGTTTCTGCATTAAACGGAACTGAATTTCCGGCTCTACAAAATCCAAATCTAGTCGTACCTTCTCCTTGTAAAATAATTGTAGACGACCAGCAGCCAAATTATTGGAACTCAAATGAGACTATAATTCTAAAAGAAAATGGCATAAATATTTGTGCAGAAACATGCGATTTGGTTTTAAAAATAAAATATGAGACTATTGAAGTCAAAGTGAATTACTTATGAAATGATTCAATGTACGGGATCTTTGATGACTTCGGATAATTCCTGAATATCAATTTGTGCTCCACTCATTGGGACATTAAGTTCGAATGACTCTGAAACTCTTGGATCAATCTCTCCACATTGTCCTATTACTTTGCCTTCAACGATTATTTTTGCACCTCTGCCCTCAAGCCACGGTCCATCTTTCATAGCTTCGAGTGTCCAATCTTTACAGCCCAAATCACGCATTAGTGCTTGAATTCGCCCTCTAAGTGATGCAAAACCACCTGAATTTTCAGCAACTAGGAAAGAAAACCGTTCTCGGTTTTTATGGTCAATGACGACAGTTCCCAATTCGTACACACCCTGAGGTAAGTCATGATGTCTGTTTGCTGCTAGCAGACGTAATAATCCTGGCAGAATATTTTGCCTGAGAATCGTATGTTCTGTGGTTATTGGATTAGTCATCCGAGTAATTTTCCCATCAGGCTTCCATCGAACCAAATTAAATTGGTCATCATCATTTGATAGAGTTAATGATTGGATTTGCATCAAACCCAATCCCTGCAGTCCATCTCTTATCCTTCGTCGTAGATGTCCATCCTTTCTTGGGATTCCTGTTAATGGTGCTTTGGGAACATCATATGCCAGATCGTCATAACCATGCCCTATTGCAATTTCTTCAACAAGGTCGATAGGGTGGAGTATGTCGAATCTCCACCTAGGCATCGAGATAGATAATCCATTCTTGTCCTCTCCATTGTATATGCCTCCCATCCTGCGTATCGCTTGAATAATCTCATCATCAGAAAATGAGTTTCCAAGAATAGACTCTACCATGTTTCGTGGAACAACATGATCTTTTGGCGAACCATTTAGTGTCCATTCTTGTCCTTCACAGGTTTTTACTCTAACAGATTCAATTTTTCCTCCAAGAACGGATAATTGTAGGCAAATCAACATCAATGCTGATTCGCATGCTCGGATATCTAATCCTGTGACGTCTACAAAAATGTCCCTGGTTGAGGTTGTAACAGTTGTATGATCGCCATTGATAATAGGAGGAAACGAAAGCACAGCATCATTAGAATCCAAAATCACTGGTACCTTTTCCATTCCTTCGAGCAGATCAGCGTACTCAATTCCTTTCGGATGCTTTTCTAGGATTTCTGAAATTGTCATTTCTTCATTTTTTGCGAGTGGAATGAATTTGTAATCTCGTGCTACTGCTTCCACTCTGAATGGTGGCGAAATTTTCTTCAAATCATGAACTCCAATAGAAGCTCGCTTCCTTCCTCTTCCTAATGCGAAGTGTAGTTTTTCCTGATGGTCCATCAGTCTTTTAATGACCTCATCATCAACGGAAACTCCCCTGATAACGGCACCAAGAATGATAGGGCGAATGTTCTTGAGTTCGGGCGAAACAGTCATCGATATTGTTCCCGATTGAACATTTAATCTTGGTTTAGGTGGAGAATCATGCAAGAATGGCATCATACCATGGAACAAAGTTTCTGGTGACAGTAGGTCAGGTCTATCTGGAAAAATCTCGATTTCAAGTGATTCGTCATCACATTTATCGATGTCTGTTCCCATTAGAGGAAGTCTAAATGCTAAATCTTCGACATCGTGTTTACGTCCAGTATTTTCTACGAATTCTCGTAGAAGATCTTGACTAACACTAATCGTTGGCATCTAATCACCTCGCAAACCAATGAGGTAGTGGACGGTCGTATCCCGCTAGTCTTAAGCCACTTACAGCGGCTGTGTCTTGATCGCAGGCTCTGAGGTTCGAACGAGTTAAAGCATCTATCGAATTTAGCCCAATTCTATTGAGGTGTGCAGATAAATCAGCACTTACTTGAGATAGCCATCCAGATAAATTTTCATCTGGTGCATGACATACGATGAAAGAAATGTTCGAACAACATGCGATTATCATATCTTCGCTAGTTGCTGACCAAGGCAACCATATTGATGCTAATCGGCCATTTTCTAAACCTGATGCCGACTTCCCGATTACCGGTAGAGACGCTGGTGCGGATAATCCACTACCATCATCTAAAACACTAATTCCAACATCACAACCATGATGATTGATTTCATGATGTATTGAATTTGTTTGAGTCACA
>MDTE01091736.1_pt1 | contig 13535 bp, 7 predicted proteins | sample 811231 | NCBI WGS metagenome assembly MDTE01 (sample SAMN05326651, study PRJNA326480) | marine metagenome | isolation source: seawater | place: Indian Ocean: Red Sea | collected 2010
CTGGAGAAGACCAGGGGGGACGGACGCACGGACGACGAGTATCCGTACGCGGGGTACGAATCCGAGCGGTTCAGTCTCCTGGACGACGGCGAGGACGAACCCTCGATGGACGAGGTGACTCGAGCCGCCGTGGCCGCCAACGCGCACGCGTTCATCTCTCAACTGCCCAACGCGTACGAGGAGACGGTCGGCGAGCGCGGAAGCACGCTGAGCGGCGGGCAGAAGCAGAGGGTCGCCATCGCCAGGGCGCTGGTTCGCAAGCCCAAGGTGCTGCTCCTGGACGAGGCAACGAGCGCGTTGGACGCGGAGAGCGAAGCCATCGTCCAAGACGCGCTCGGCGCTCTCATGGCGTCGTACACCGTCGTCGTCATCGCGCACAGGCTGAGCACGATACAGAACGCGACGAGGATCTGCGTCATCGAGAAGGGGGTGGTGCGCGAGGTTGGGACGCACGATGAGCTGCTGCGGCGGAAAGGGGCCTACGCCGGGCTGGTGAGGCACCAGCTCTCGGCGATGAGCGCGTCGTCGGCTTCGCTCCTGGGGCTCGAAGACGAAACCGCAGCTTCAACCCCGACCGTGGGTTCCTTCGGCGGGTGAACGGTAGCCCCGATGTGTAGGGTTCCTTTGGCGGATGGAAGCCCCCATGTATAGCACTTATTTTTTTTTTCAGACGCGCGCGACTTCAGCGTACGTTTGCTTCGATTAACTAAAACGCGCGTCCGCAGCTGCGCAAGCGCCCCACACACACGATCACTATTCGCCGTCGGGCGGCGACGTCTTCGCCGCCGCCCTCCTCCTCGCCTCCGCCGCCGCCCTCCTCCTCGCCTCCGCCGCCTCCCTCCGCGTCGCGCGTCGTCGCTCCGTCGTCGCCCCCTTCTCCGCTTTCTCCGCTTTCGCCGCCGCGCGGGACGTCGTCCGCTTTGTCTGGGCCTTGATGGCGGATCTGATGGCGAACGCGGGGGTCCGCGGCTTGGCCGGCGGCGGGTGCATCCGTTCCGTGAGCTCGATGAACTCCGCCGCCTTCTCGTCGTACTCGGCGACGGTGATGCCAACCTTCTCGCAGAACCTCGACTTGCTCATGTGAACCGCCGTCACCAGCAAAACGTTCCAACCCGCTCGCTCCTTGAAATAACACCTCGGCATGATCGTCCCGCCGAGCGAGTTGGTGCACATCTTCAGCGTCCGATACGCGCACACGTCCGGGTGCGTCTCGCGTATGTAATCCACCGTCGGTCGCATCTTGCGCTCCACCGAGTACCCCAACAGCATCGGCACCTTGGCGAGCACCCGAACCGCAAGCTCGCGCGGGCCGCCGTCGCCGAGCGTCCGGCGCTGTGTGTCGTCCGACGGCAGCGTCGCGAAGACGTTCTCGATGAAATTCATCGACTCTAAGATGTTATCCGTCGAGAGCGAGAGCACGCCGTGGGGATGCGACGCTAGCATCGCCGTGAGATCCTCTCGCGAGCACCCCACGGTTTCGAGGAAAAACGTGAATCGCGCTCGAATGTTGTCGTTGGCGACGGTCCACAGGTTTGGAAAGCAGGCGATGACCTCCCTCGCGCCGTCTTCCCCGAGGCCCAGCTCGTGCGCCAATAGACGATGCTTCGGCGCCATGTTCTCCTCCACCGAGAGCCCCACCACCTGCGGCGTGGCGGCGATCACGCGCCTGCACTCCTCCTCGGTCAGCGCGCACGTCGAGCGCAAAAACTCGAAGCAACCCGCGATCTTCTCGGGGGAATAATCGAGGATCTTCGGGAACCTGCCGATGGCGAAAGACACCTGCTCCGCGGACATGCCAACCTTCTCGCGCAGGCACTTGAGCGCCTTGCGCGCCATGTTCTCCGGGTTCTCGAAGTGCCTGTACAAGACGTGCGACTGCGACGGGGGGAAGTTGCGAATAGCCGCCGCCGCGGCGGTCGAGCCCATGCCGCACTCCAACGCCAGAAACTCCACCCTCGGCTTGATCTGCGTCTCCAAATCGAGCCACAGCATGTCCCCCACGTTCCCCGGGCGTAAACCCGCGTGTTCGACGAGGTACTCAAACTTGGGCCTGAGTTTGTCCTTGACGCTCTGCCCGAGCATCTTCGGGTCCCGTCTAACGCATTCCTTCGCCGCCGCAGTCGTCATGCCGACGCCGCCCAGCGGTATGGGCCCCGTCAGGAACTGTACCACAGCGCGCACGTCGTCGTCCGCGTCGAGGGCGAGGACGCCGGGAAAGGTGCGGACGATCGCCGCGAGGTCCGCGGGTGCGCATCCCAATTCGTCTACGAGGACCTCGAGATTTCTCGCGATTCTCCGCTCGGGTCCCTCCGCCGCTCTGGAGGCTCCCTCCGCGGACCCCTTCGCCTCGCGCTCCAGAGCGCGGTACGTCTCCGCATCGTCTTTCAGGTGCTTCGCCACCGCACTAGGGTTCTGATCCGTGGACATGGCCACGAGCGCCACCAGCGAAGCCATGCGACGCGCGGGGTCGGCCCCGTCGTCGTCGTCGTCGTCACCGTCGGATTCCGGGACTGATTTCGTGTCCGAGTCCGAGCTGCTCCCGCTGCTGCTCGACACCGTGGGCGTCGATGCGGCGGACGACGAGCCGTTCGCCCTCGCCCGTCTACCCCTCCTTCGCGAGGGTTCCTGGGCGTCGTCCTCCAGCGCCGCCAACGCGTGCGGAGCGCGTCGGCGCCCACCGTTGAAGAATTTACCCTCCATGTTTCGGAACCGCGCCGGGGTTCCCTGGTGGGTCCTCCCGCTGCACGATGTGGCCGAGCATGACCCCGCGCTCGCGCCGGCGGGCCGCGGCGAGAGGGCGAGCCTCGAAAAGGGCGCCGCCAACACGGCGACGACGCCGGTCGAGGCCCAGCTGTCGACCAGCATCGCGCCCAAAACTGTGGATAGGGCATCGAAAATTTCAGGCAGTGCCGTGGGGCGAGTATTTTGTTAACGGAGGGTCGTGTGAACGCCGACGACGGGGTCTTTGAAGACCATCCCATCGAGCTAAGATTAAACACCTCAACGTCGCGCCGCGGTCACAGCACGAACCTCTGAATCGCCTCCGCCACGCCGTCCTCGTCGTTCGTCGCCACCAGCGTCTCCCTCGCCGCCGCCTTCACCTTTGCCCCCGCGTTGCCCATGGCGACGCCGCGCCCCACCAGCCTCAACATCCCGAGATCGTTCTCGCCGTCCCCCACGGCGACGACCCTCGAAACGTCCACGTCGAGGTGCGTCAGCAGCGTCCGCACCCCCCTCGCCTTGTCGTTGCCGAGCGGGAGGATCTCGAGCATGTTGGGCACCGCCTGCGTCACCTCGGCCCGCGACCCGAACGACGCCTCCCATCTCGGCCGAGCCGCGTCGATCTCCTCAGCCGTCTCCGCCATCAACAGGAGCTTCTGCACGCCGCTCGCCGTGGCGTTCCCGCCGAACGCGGCGTTCGCGGCGCGGACCAGCTGATCGACGTCGTCCCACGCCACCGATTTGGGCTCGTGGTACAGCGAGCTGAGCTCATCGAGCAGCGGATGCGACGCGAGGGTGGCGCACTCGTCGCCGCAAAAAGCCGTCAGCGCAACCTTCGTCGCCGGACCCCTATCAGTACCGTACACGAGCCCGAACGCCTCGCGCACCACGTCGTGCGGCATCTCAGCCTTGTAGATGGGATCGCCGTCGCGTCCGTACACGTCCAGTCCCTGGATGAACACGCCCGGAGACTTTCTGGACACGACGCCGTCGTCGCCGTCGAGACCCGCGGTGGCGGCGGCGCGAATAGCCGCCGGCCTCGCCTTACCCGTGGCGATGAAAACGACGACTCCCGCGGCGGTGCACTCCCTCAGCGCCTCCGCGGTCCTCGGGGTGATGACGCACTCGCGGTTGAGCAGGGTGCCGTCGAGGTCGAGGACGAGGCAATCCGCCTTGCGCGAGCCCGACCCGCCGGCGCCGGCGCCGTACGCATTCGCGGACCTCGCGATAGCCGGGACGGTCGGGTCGCTCAAACGCGGTTCTGAGGTCCCGGGTTGGATTACCCGCGCGTTCGAACTCTCGCCGAAACCGAGGTCGTACGCCCTCGCGCCGCTCAGGCTCGAGCCCACCAGCCCGGCCCGCTTCTCGTCGCCGTTCAAACCTAAAAGCAAACCCAAGAGCTCGTCCTCGACGCGCGACATCTCCGCCGCCGCCGCCTCGCCCTCCTCGTGGTCGAACCCGCACAGGTGCAGCAGCCCGTGCACCAGCAGTACCCTGCACTCGTCGAGCAAACCGTGACCGACCTCGGCCGCCTGTCGTCGCGCGGTGTCGATCGAGATGACGCAGTCGCCGAGCACGACGACGTCGCCGAAGGAATCCGCGGGAAAAGAGAGGACGTCCGTGACGGAGTCCTTTCCCCGCCACTCCTTGTTCAGGGCCCGTATGTGCCCGTCGTCGCACAGCGCCACGGAGAGCTCGCAGTAAGACACGGGGGACGCCGACGCCGAACCCGAACCGTCGTCGTCCGTCCCGGAGGAGGCACCGCGCAGGGCGCCGCGGGGAAGGGCGGAACCGCTCGGCGGGTCGAGGAGCGCGCGAATCAGGGTCTCGGCATCCGCTCGGAGCGCTTCGGCGAGGTCCTCCGCGCTCGTGTCGGGATCGCCGGTCTCCACCGCGCCGCCTTCCTCGACGATGAGCACGTCCACCTCGACGGCGGGGACGCCGTCGCCGCCCGCGCCCACGAGGAAGGGCACGTTCGCTGGATCCCACTCGTCGTCGTCCTCGTCGTAATCTTCGTCGTCGTCTTCGTCTTCGTCCACGGTCGACGCGCCGTCGTCCTCGGCGGGTGGCTCGTCCTTTCCCGGGTCGACGCCGTCGGCGGACGCCGCGCGAAGAGCCGCGAACGAATGCAACGGGCGGCACACCGTCGCGAGGGGCGCGACGCGACGGCGGTGGTCCTGGACGCGCGGGGCGTCGCACGATGCCCACGCGGTCGTCGCGACGCCACCGCCGACGCGGTGGTGGAACCTCGCTCCGACTGCGACGGGGGCAGGCGCGACGGGCGGACGCGCGCGGATCGGCGTCGGCGGCGGTGTCCATCGGCTCGCGAGCATAGCCCCGCGCGCCACTCGCGCCGTCAGTCGGACGATCGCCATCGGCGCGCCGCGAAGGGATGACCAACCCTCCCTCACGTAGTCGGGTCTGGTCCGCCCCGCTGGACGATGCCAACTCAGCTTTGAACTCCCGCGGTTTCGCTTCGCACTCGGGCTCGCGCCCCGGACGGGTTTCGGGTTCGGAGAGCGCCGCGATGGCCGCCCCTTGCGTCGCGACGGGCGCGGTGACTCGCACGGCGACCGAGGTGGGTCGCCGGACGCGTCTTCCGCGAGCGCGGGGGGCGCGCTCCTGGAGGAGCGCCCGTTCTCGCGTCGTTACTTTAAAAGCTACGGGGAACATGGGCGCGGGAGAGGAGAGGGACAAGTACAACTCGCAGGCGAAGGAGGACGACGCGCGGCAGTACGGCGTGTGGGGCGTGGACGGGATCCGACAGCGGTCCGCGTCCTTCGCGAAGATGGAGGAGGACTGGGAACAGACGGTACGCGCATCGCCGCAACGGCCGTCCCAATCGAAGCACGACCGCGACCGCGAGGTGGTGGACATCCGGCACTTGGGCGGAGCCAACGCGCAGGTGGCCAAGCGAAGCGACCGGTTCTGGAAGCGGGAGTGGTTCCACGACCCAGCGCGCGATGGCACCCGCATGGGGTACCACGCCGACGGGATCCGCCAGAAGTCCGCGTCGTTCGCGGCCATGACCGCCGACTGGGAAGACGCGGTGCGTCGGCGTCATTCGCTCGAAAATTCGCGAACCGACGGGAAAGATCCAAAACCAAACTCAAAAGCCGCGCCGCCCGAACCCAAACCTGACTGACCGCCCCGATCCCGTCCCGTCCCACCGCGTCCCATCGCGCAGGTCAGTCAGGTGTGGACCGCCGCCGGCGCCACCGAGGTTGCCACGCAGCGCCTGCTCATCCTGGGCGCCAAGTGGCAGAAGGGCGCGCTCGGAGAGATTTACCGCGACCCGGAGGCGGTCTCCGTGCTGGTCCGATCGTTGGAGTCCCTCCTGCCGGGCGCGAACCCCGCGGCGGTGTTCCACGGATGCCCGGAGGCGGCGCTCGTGTGCGTGGACAGGAACGCGCTCTCCGCGCAGCTCGTCGCGCTCAGGACCGGCGTGGGGATCGCTCGCTTCGACCTCGCGAGGGTCGTGACGCATTCGCCGTCGCTGCTGCTCATGCGCGACGCGGCGAGGGAATGCGCGGAGAGCGCGGCCGCGCTCCGAGCCACCTTCCTCGGAACGCTCTTCGGGGACGAGGGCGTCGCCGCGGCGATCGAGGTGTGCCCGGCGCTGTTGGAGGCGCCCGCGGAGGACGTCGCCGGCGCGTTCGAGGGGTTCAGGGATGATCTCGGCGAGAAACTGGCGACTCTCGGGGGCGGCGCGTTTCGACTGGCGCTGGATCGACACGACGCGGGCGCCAGCTGCGTCGGCCCATCGAGCCGCGGCGGTCTCATCGGCGAGATGGCGGACGGGGACAAGAAGGACGCGGCGAGGGAGACGGGGATGAGACACGCGGTGGACTACGCGGGGCGCGTGGCGGAGCCGTACCTTCGACGGGCCAAGGTTGCGAGGGAAAAGGCGCGGCCGAGGTGATTTGTCGGACACCGGTCGGGGGGGGGAGGGCGTCGGTCATTCGTATTCGTGAGCGGTTTCGCTTAGCTTTCCAACACACGACCGGCTACGCTCGGTTCAAGGTAGAACGCGCGACTACTTGTGGAAGATGATGTCGTTAAGTCCCGCGCCGCCGCTGCTGTCCATGAGCAGCATGGTGGAGAGCAGTATCGAGAGGGCGACCATGGAGAACTCCACCGGTCCCCATTCCCACGGCTCGGGCTTCACACCGAGCAGGTCGGTGACGTCGTCGGTCGACGGAACGTTCCTCACCCGAGAGCCCGTCCCGGTCGGCATCATGGGCACGGGAGGCGTCGCCGCGAGGTCGCCTCGCGCCTTTCGCTTTGTCGGCGAACCCTCGTCGAGGGAACCGAGCACGGAGCTCGCCGCGACTGCCGACGCCAGATCCCCCGGGGACATTGACGCCGCCTTCGACATGCCGTCCAAGGACTCCACCACCGCGTCCGCGAGGTCGTCGATGAACACCGGGCTGGTGTCCAGCGCGGGCACCCGTCCCCACTGCTCCACGCCGCTCTCCTCGGCGAGCTCCCTGTACTCCATGTCGATCTCCTCGAGCGTCTCGATGTGCTCCGACACGAACGAAATCGGCACCGCCACCATCGCCTTCGTCTTCTTCTCCCCGAGCTCCCTGATGACATCGTCGGTGTAGGGCTTGAGCCACTCCACGGGCCCGACGCGGGACTGGTACGCCAGCACGTGCTCGTTCTGAACCCCCATCTCCTTCAGTCGCGCCATGATCAGCGCCACGCACTCCTCCATCTCCTCCTTGTACGGGTCACCCGCCGTCTCGACGTAGCTCACCGGGACGCCGTGCGCGCTGAAGAACACGATTGGTTCGTCAGGGGAGTCAAACTGACCGTCCGGCCTGTTCAGCTCCGCCTTGATCAGGTCCGCCATGGCCTGCACGTACCCGGGTCGCTCGTACCAGCTGGGAATCACCGTGTGCGACATGCGCGTCGCGAGGTACTCGTCCTCGCCGAATATCTGCTCCAACAGACGAAGCGACGATCCGGACGTGCTGATGGAGAACTGGGGATAGAGGGGTAGGATCACGAGCTTGGTGACGCCGTCCGCCTTGATCTGCTCCACCGCCTCCTCAGTAAACGGCTTCCAGTACCGCATCCCGACATAGCACTTGGCGTTCTTCAGACCCTTGGCGACGAGCGCGGACTGCAGCGCGTTCGCCTGCTCGTCGGTGATGCGTCTGAGCGGGGATCCGCCTCCGATGGACTCGTACGCCTCTCTGCTCTTGGGCGCCCTGGAGTTGGAGAGGAGCGCGGCGAGCGGCGACTGAAGGAACTGCAGCACGCCGGGGAGTCGGATGATGTCCGGATCGGCAAAGAGGTTGTACAGGAACGGCTGGACGTCGTCCAGGGTCTCAGGGCCGCCGAGGTTGAGGAGGAGGACTCCGACGACGTCGTCTTTCTCGTCGATTCGACCAGCATCCCATCCGGTCATCGACGGGTCGGAGACCGCGCGGGCGGCGACCCGCAGCCGGCGTCCGAGGTTCGTCCCCACGAGGCTCGAGCCTCGGAAACCCGAGGAGGAGGATTTCGCCGCGCGTTGCGCGCCCCCCGCGCGCGCTCCCGATCCCGCGACGCGCGTCGCGGCCACGCGTCTCGATGATGTCCCAACCGCGCCCAGATCGCCCCTGATTATCGCCGAAGACGCGCCCATCGCCGCGCTCACCGCCTCCGCCATCGCTCACGCGCTGTGTTCGCCCCGGTTTATGCGGGACCCTTCAGGGGTTGACGTGTCCTCCCAAAAAGCGGCGATGGGCGGCGCTTTATGTGATCTTGAACCGGGTCATTCAAGACCCTGATCCATTCCGGTAACCAAATACCCGTACGCTTGAAATTAGAAAATGCAACAATAAATGAACTCACGTCACAACATGCGATCAGTCATCCTTCTGCAGTGAAAGTTTTGCAGCTCGCCGATCCGCTGCTTTCCGTTGCCGATCCCCCCCCCGCGTCAACAACGTGCGGGAATTGGACGAATCCCAGGTTGGATCGCGCCCGGTTGGGAGGCGCCGCACGCACTGAACGGGGGCGAACCCGACCTCAGCAGCGAGCGCCCGGCACTCCGATCATGGCGTCTCGCTCCAACTCGTTGGGTCGCAGGGTGAGCATGGACTACAAGCTCACCCCCATCAAGCTCGCGTGCAAGGAGGAGAGCGTCGATTTCGACTGGGACGGGACCTTCGCGGACCTGACTCGCGGGTTCACCGAGGAGTTCACGGAGGTGGAGTGCCCGAAGACGTTGACGTTGCTGGACAGCAACACGGAGTGCAGACGCGCGGCGTCGCGTGTTTTCCGGCTGTGCCTCCGCGACGGCCCGTTCTACGAAGGCGGATCGTTGGCCTTCGAGGGATTCGACCCTGAGGAAGTGCGGGAGGGGGACACCATCACCGTGAACTTCGAGATGTACAACAAGTTGTTGGACACCCTCGACGACGTGAAAAAACGTTTGATCCAGGAGAAGTTGAAGAAGGCGGAGAAGGCGGAGCGCGCAAAGGCTGCCGCCGAGCGGAGAAAGCAGGCGGGCTCGCTGAGCAGGCTGCAGAGCCTGAGGGACATTGGCCAGAAGAGCATGAAGCACCTCTCCATGAAGGTCGGCTCGTTCGACCTCCGAAACATGTACAACTCGGGGAAAGGGAAGTTGGACCTCTCGCCGGACGAGTACGCCAAGCTGGGGTTCAAGGAGAAGGTGTGGTACACGCTGGAGGAGCCCACGTCGAGCGTGAAAGCCGCGCTCATCGCGACGTTCATGACGACGCTCATCCTCTTCTCCACCGTCACCTTCTGCGTCGCCACCCTGCACGGCGTGTACCGCGAGGATCAGCCCAAGGATTCGTTCTGGTTCGTCAGCGAGGCCTTCTGCGTGAGCGTGTTCACGGTGGAGCTCGCCGTGCGGCTGTGGGCCTGCCCCGAGCGCCGGAGGTTTTTCGAGAATTACCTCAACGTCATCGACGGCGTCGCGATCCTCCCGTTTTGGATCGAGACGATCATGTTGGCCGCGACCGGGAGCAGCACGGAGGTGCCCGGCCTGTCGGTCCTGCGCGTGATCCGCATGGTCCGCGTGCTGCGGCTGCTGAAGATGTCCAGAGGAAGCGTGATGCTCTTCACCGAGACGATGCAGAAGTCGTTCAGGCCGCTGAACATGCTCTTCATGATCCTCGCCGTCGTCATCATCGTCGCCTCGGCGTTGATGTACTTCATCGAGCGCGGCCGGTACAACTTCAAGATGCAATATTGGGAGAGGCCGGTGGCATACAGGTGCGCGGTGTACCTCACGTCCACGGCCGCGATGGGCGCCTCGCCCACGTACCAAGCCGGCGAGGGCAACGACTGCTCGCTCATCTCCGTCGCCGCCGATCAGCTCAGCGCCGGGTTCCTCTGCACGTACCCGTACAGGAAGAACCCAAACTGCGTCACCGTGTACGAGCAGTCGCCGTTCAACTCCATCCTACACTCGTTCTGGTGGTCCTGGGTCAGCATGTGCACGGTGGGATACGGAGACTTTAACCCGGCTACCATCCTCGGCAAGACGTTTGCCATGATCGTGGTGGTGGTGGGCGTGCTGGTGATCGCGCTGCCGGTGACGGTCATCGGGAGCAACTTCTCCGCGGGGTTCAACAAGGAGGAGGCGGATCGCGAGATGGCGGAGAAGAAACTTCTGGTGGACGAGCGGAGACGTTTGGCGGATGAGGCGTTGTTGATGAGGGAGAGCCTCAGCGGGAGCGAAACCTCCTCGCCGAACTTTTCGCGGCTGCAGTCCCTCAACGACGACGGGGACTCGACCGCTGTCCCGAATCGCGCGTAGGCGATCGGGGCGGCATGACCGGCGCGCGCGGTATCACGGCTCGTCGGTTGTAATGATATAATTGACACGTAATTATTGACGCGCTTCGTCGTCTCGTCGTTCAGTAGATGACCCTTTTCCAAGCTCGGTACTTATTCGGCCCGTCTGGGTTCTTGCACAGCCGAACCTTGATGGCGTTCTTGAGAACCTTCCACTCGCACCTCTTCGCGATGAACTCGTCGAACGTCCGCTCACACCTGAACCTGAGGTACCGTCCCACCGGCTCGGGCTCGTACGGGTTATCAGGGTCGTGCTCCTCGTCGACGTGGCCGATCACCTCCACCTCGAAGCTTCGGCTGTTTCTTTTACCAAACGTCACGTACACCCCGTCGCCCCTCGCGTCCGTATCCTCGCTGCTGATCCGACCGGGCGTGGCGAGGACGAGGGCGTCGGCGGCGGCACGTTCTCTGGCGGCGGCGCCCCTCCCGTGCGTGGCGCCGACGCGCCGGAGCGGGAACGTGACGGTGACGTAATCGGACCTGTCGGCGTCCTCGAAGTAGTACTCCCGCAGGGGCTCGGGGGCGGGCGCGGACACGTGACCGGCGCGGCGGGAGACCGCGAGCAGGGTGCCCCCGTCCGGGGGCATCGGCGCGCGGGGCTCGGTCGCGGCCGCGTCGGAAACCCCGTGCGCGTAATAGTAGTCGCTCTTCTTCGCCAGGCTCGCGCGTTCACTCTCGTCGACGCGCGATCCGATGGGCGACGGGTCTATCTTGGTGCCGCAGGTTGGGGGCAAGGGCGCGGCGATGTCGTCGGTCGTCCTGCGCTCGTGCGCGTAATAGTACGAGCTACCTCCCGCGCGGTCGAACGCCGCGTCGATCGGGCTCTTGGACATGTCGAACAGGGCGCGCGCGACGGAGTCTGCCTCGCGCGGCATTGCCTCGCGCGAGCGTTTTTTGGAAAACGAAAAACGCCCGCTTGATCGCGGACCAGACCGTTGGTCAACGTTTACGAGGAGAATCGGCACCCGGCTCTTCCGCCTCGCACAACCGCTCGGCGCCCGCAGACCCATCGCCAGGGCATCCTCCGCGCCGCCGCATCGCCGCGCGTGGATACCCGCGATGGCGCCGAGGGCGGACAACGACAACCTCCACGTCGCGCACGTCGCCGAGCTTCCCAACGCGTCGCAGTGCGGAATCTCGGGTCCCCGCGCGGGAGTCGTGTACACGGGCAGCGCCGATGGGCCGGTGCTGTCGTGGTCGCCGTCCGACGGCAAGGCTTCCATCTGCGTCGAGCGCCCGAGGGATAAGCCCGCGTCGTGCGTGTGCATCGTCAACGGCACGGACTTGTGGGTCGGCGGCGTGGGCGGCGACCTCACCGCGTACACCGTCCTCGGCGCCGATGGGAAACCCAAGAAGGCTGTCGCCAAGGTGAAGGGCTTCGTCGCGCACGCGAAAGGGGTGCTGTGCATCAAGGAAATCGCGGGTGAGCTCAACCCGCTCGTGGTCACCGGCGGCGCGGATAAACACGTGCGCGTGTGGACCTTCGACGGCAAACCGCGCGCGGCGAGCGCGCATCACGACGGGGCGGTCACCGCGTTAGTGGTCTTCCCGGAGAAGGGTGCGCAGCCGGCGGCGATATGGTCCGGAGGAGCCGACGGCAAGGTGTACGCGTGGAAGGACGAGAAAGGCGACGCCGCCGTCGAGGGCAAGTCGGGCAAGTTCCTCACGGGCGTGGGTAAGGGAGGGGTCACCGCCATGTGCGCGCACCCGGACGACACCGAGGCGTGGGTCGGATACGAGGATGGCCGCATGCGAGTGTTTGACCGGGAGAACGGCTCGGTTCGGAGCGATTCGTCCATGCACAGCAAAGCGGTGACGTGTTTGGTGCCGATGGGCGACCACGTGTGGAGCGCATCGCTCGACCACCTCGTCGTCGCGTGGGACGCGCGAACGAAGAGCACGGTTTTCATCCTGCCGGACCAGGGCGGGAGCGTTCGGGACATGTGCCGCGTGGGGTGGTCGATGTGGGTGATGAACGATAAGAAGATCAACATCTGGGCGGCGGCTTCCAACGAGAGGGACCTGCGCTCGAGGGTCAAGGCGATTAACGAGGATCTCGACTCGGAGAAGAAGGCGCGCGAGGCGGACAACAAACGCGCCGCGGATGAGAAGGAACGGCTCGAGACGCAGCTCCGCGAGACGCGGGAGAGGGCGGAGAAGGACCGCGAGGATGCGAAAAAAGAACTCGAAAACACCCGCGCCAAGGCTAACTTCCAGCTCGCCACCGCCAAGGCGACGGCGCAGCGAGTGAAGGAGGGCCTCGAGAACGAGCTCAAGGAACTCGGCGAGTCGAAGGAGCGGGCCTTGGCGGATGCCAAGCGAGCCGCAGAGGAGGAAGAGGCGAGGCTGAAGGAGCAGATGGCGCGGGAGAAATCTCTCGCGGACGAGTACGCTCAGGGCATCAAAGATAGGGCCGCCGCGGACATCAAGCAGCTTCAGGAGGAGCTCGACGAGGAGCGCGCGCGGAGAAGCGGGATGGAGGCGGACAGCGACGCGGCGACCAAGCTCCTCGCGCAGGAACGGGACGAGCTCCGAAAGGATCTCGCCGAGGCGAGGCAAAAGCTCAACGACGAGGAGGAGAGAGCCGCGCTTCTGGCGAAGCAAAAGGACGAGCTGCAGCTCGCGAAGGACGCGAGCGAGGCCGAGATGCGAGCCGACGCGGAGGAGGCTGCGAGGCGCGCCGCCGACGCCATCGCCGCGCTCGAGCGACGCGCGGGTAACGCGGAGGCCAGGGGCGACGAGCTGCAGAAAAACTTCGACCAATCGCAGGCGGACAAGGCGGACCTGGAGAAGCGCCTCGCCGCCGAGAAGGCTGAGCACGCCGCCGCGCGAGACGCCGCCGCCGAGGCCGCCGCCAGGGCCGCCGCGGAAAAGGCCGCGCTGGAGAACTCCTTAGCCGACGCCGACGCCGCGAGACGCGCCGCTGAAGAGGCGGAAAACGCCGCGAGGCTCGCCGCCGAGGAGGCTGACGCGCGGGCGGCGCAGAGCTC
>MDTE01145253.1_pt1 | contig 13534 bp, 5 predicted proteins | sample 811231 | NCBI WGS metagenome assembly MDTE01 (sample SAMN05326651, study PRJNA326480) | marine metagenome | isolation source: seawater | place: Indian Ocean: Red Sea | collected 2010
AATTCGCCGATCACCGCCGCCTCGACACCTTCCGACTCGCAAAGAGTGTGGAATGCATCCCAGTGATCGGGTGGGACGGCCAGCACCATCCGTTCCTGTGCCTCAGAAATCCAGATCTCGGTGTAGGAGAGTCCGTCATACTTCAGTGGCGCACGCTCCAGCCAAACCTCGACTCCCAGTTCCTCTCCCATCTCGCCCACGGCGCTGCTGAAGCCGCCAGCTCCGCAGTCTGTGATCGCGTTGTACAGCCGCCGGTCTCGGGCCTCGAGCACAACATCGGCGACCATTTTTTCTGTGATGGCGTTTCCGATTTGAACGGCGCCACCCGAGAGCATCTCGGATTCGTCCGTCAGCTCGGCCGAGGAAAATGTGGCACCGTGGATCCCATCACGGCCCGTTCGTCCCCCGACTGTCACAACCAGATCGCCTGGCAGCGCGGCTTTCGCCGAGAGACCCACGGGGATCGTGGCGACATTGCCACAAAAAACGAGTGGGTTGCCGAGGTATCGGTCGTCAAAGCAAATGGCACCGTTGATCGTTGGGATCCCCATGCGATTGCCGTAGTCACGGACGCCAGACACCACGCCACGCATAACGCCCCTTGGATGCAGGACTCCGGGGGGAAGATCCTCAACCGGTGTATTGGGGTCGGCGAAACAGAAGACATCGGTGTTGCAGATCGGTCGGGCTCCAAGCCCGGTTCCGAGTGGATCGCGGATCACACCACCGATTCCCGTATTCGCACCGCCATAAGGTTCCAGCGCCGAGGGATGGTTGTGTGTTTCAACCTTGAAGCAGACATCCAGGGTGTCGTGAAACGTGACGACACCGGCGTTGTCACGGAACACGCTCACACACCAGTCATCTTTCCCCAGTTTCCGACGGATGACCTCAGTGGCCTCGAAAATGGTCTCCTTGAGCATCTGCTCGAAGTGCCGCTCGCCGTGTTCATCGGTGTAACGGATGCGGCCCCCAAGAGTCTTGTGCGAGCAATGTTCGCTCCAGGTCTGTGCCACCGTTTCGAGCTCAATGTCGGTGGGATCCCGGTCAAGCGTGAGAAAGTGCTCACGAATCGTCCGCATCTCCTCGAGCGTCAGGTACAGCTGGCCCTCACGGCTTTGTCGCACCAGGTCATCGTCGTCCATGCCGCGGATCGAAATCCGGCCAAGCTCGAATGCGTAGTCGCTGCCGACGGCGATCGACTCCATCGCCAACGGACCTTCCACGACATGCTCGATGGCCTCGTTGGAGAGCACGCGTTCGGCCAGTCTCGCGAGATCGGTGGCGGAGGCATCGCTGTTGACCCGGTACTTACGGCACGTGGCGACAGCGTGGGCGTTGAGCCCCAGGTCATCCAGAGCTCTCTGCGTGCTCTGGGCGACGTTGTCGGTGACTCCCGGCTTGAAGAGCACATTGAGAAGTCGGCTGTTGGGATCGTCTGAGCCGTTTTCCTCGGAGCCAATCTCCCTGAGGACATGGTCCTCCACCAACTCGTCGACCAGGAGTCGCCCGGCGGTGTCGGCGACGAGGTCGGCATCGGCGTCCGTCTGAATGAGGAAGCTGCGGGATGCCGAAATATTGCGAACGGACGAGATTCCGAGGTCGCGGCTGGCCGAAAGCACTTCGGCAGCGGCCCGATCGTCCTGGTGAGCTGCGGGCCAGACTTCAAGTTCCCAAAGCATGCCATCCCTGGACTGTTGGCGGTTGGGGGCGTGATGGTGGGTCGGGAGCACCTCCCGGCTCAACCCAGTTCATCGCGTGTTCTTTTGGCCTCTTCGAGCAGCTTTTGCAAGGCAGCGGTATCGGCTGCGGCCAGGGAGTCTCGAAATTCTCCAAGGTGCATTTCAAATGCGGCGAGCGCCTCGGCCAGGGCCACAGCATTGTGCCTGAGGATCGGTACCCACAACGCCGGATCACCCGCAGCGATCCGGGTCGTGTCGCGAAATCCGGTCGCCGCAAGTGGCCGATCCGCTTCTGGCAGTGTGCCGGCCAGCGCGGCGGCAACCAGGTGGGGCAGGTGGCTGGTCCGTGCCAGTGCACGATCATGATCGACCGGGGACATCTGGATGACTTCCGCTCCCAGGCTCTGCCAGAAATCTCCGAGAGCGCCAACGACAGAGGCGGGCGAGGTGGGAGTCGGCGTCACGACGCAGGTGCGGTCCACAAACAGATCTGCACGTGCGTGCTCGAAGCCCTGCTTCTCGGACCCGGCAAGTGGATGTGAGCCGACGAACGTGGGGCCATCGCAGCCATCGAGTGAGGACAGCGCGTCACAGATGCCGGCCTTGGTACTGCCGGCATCTGTGAGGATGGCGCTATTAGAAATCGCTCCAGCCGCTGAAAGAACGTCATGGGCAATGCGGTCGACCGGCGTGCAGGCAATCAGCAGGTCGACATCTGTGAGCTCGCTGATATCGGTCGTACCATGATCGATCAGTCCTGCCGAAATCGCCTTGTCGAGCCGCGTTGGAGTCCGACCGATGCCGGTGATGCGGTCCACGAGACCTCGCTGCCTCGCGGCCGCGGCAATCGAGCCACCAATGAGGCCGACACCGATGATGGCCAGGTGGGAAAACCGGGGCGACGTATCAGTCATCTGGGCTCAATCGTGTCATGGGGCGTCGAGGTTTGGAGCCAGCCTGCGGGCTCCGGCAGGGGCCCCACCTGTGGGGCATCCGGTGCGTGGGATCGTACCCGACGCGGAGCACTTGCTGAAGTGGCCTGCGGTTTCAACTGCCCAGGAGTGCTGGCAGAGGCTGACCCTCGCAGTACGCGATGGGCCTGCCGATCGGCGTGATGACCTCGCGGTCGTGCTCGACTCCCAGCCGCGCGAGGATCGTGGCGAACAGGTCTGCGATCTCGACCGGGGCCGTTGGCTTCCGCTTTGCTCCCGTCGGGTCGGTGGCACCGATGACACGACCGGAAGCCAGCCCACCACCACCGACCAGGCAACTGAAACCCTGGGGCCAGTGATCTCGACCATCGAGCGGATTGATCGAAGGAGTGCGACCGAATTCCCCCAGCACCAGCACGATCGTGGAGTCAAGCAGGTCGTGCTGCTTGAGATCTGTGACCAGCGCGAACAACGCCGGGTCGAGAATCTGCGATTGGGTCTTGTGGCCTTCGAAGTTGTCGGCATGTGTGTCCCATCCCGGCAGGGTGACCTCGATCGCACGGACTCCAGACTGGACGAGCCGACGAGCCACGAGGCAACCTCGGCCAAAATTGGAGTCTCCGTACATGTCGATGGTCGACTGGGATTCGTCGTCGAGATCGAGTTGAAAGGCCTTGAGTTGATCGGAGGTCATCATCGACAGAGCGCGTTCGATCATCAGCTGGTGCTGTGTGCCTCGGGTGGCCGCGGCGCGACCTCGACGGAACGTGCGTGCTACCACCTCCAGGCCGGCGAGACGCCGAGATTGACGCTTGTCACTGACCCGTTTGGCAATATTCCGCAGCCGACCACCGGGATTGTAGATCTTGTACGCATCATATTGGGCGCCCAGGAAACCTCCCCGTGCGGGCTGGGGGCCTCCACCCAGCGAGACATGCTGCGGAATCTCGATCGTCTTGTCCCAGCGCTCTTTGGCCAGGATCGCGCCGACAGACGGGTGAGTCAGCGTGCGATCGGGACGGTAACCGGTCTTGACCAGGTAGACGCCTCTCTGGTGATCGCCCTCACGAGAGATCATCGAGCGGATCACAGTCAATTCGTTGAGGATTTCAGCAACCTGAGGGTAGCCGTCGGCGATCGAGACTCCGGGAACGGTCGTCTTGACCGATCGGGTTGGCCCGCCGATCGCGGTGCCCGGGTGAGGGTCCCAGGTTTCCAATTGACTCGGGCCACCGGCCAGGAACAGCGTAATTAGCGAGGTGGGGCGGCTCGCTCCTCGCTTCTTGCGATCCGGGCCGGCCAACAATGGCAGCGCTGGCAATGACAGACCGAGGCCGAGTGCTTGGCCGCACGTCGCGAGCCACGTCCTGCGCGAACCGTTGTGGCCGGAGGAGTTCCAGTCGCCGGTGTTCGCCACGGGTACATCCGGGGTTCTGGGCATGACGCTAGTGATTCCAGGAAAACTCGGGCGAATTGAACAGGCTCCAGAAGATGTCCTCCACGGCGCGGTACCGCTTCTGGCCGGATGTGCCTTTCAGCCATTCGAGAAAGACAGCGGACTCTTCGGCTTCCGGCATTCGTCCGACACAGACTTCAAAACAGGTGGCCAGGCAAAGTCGATCGTCTCCATCAGATGCATCCGCGATGGCTCCCGGGGCGGTAAACCCGCTGGCGGCCGAAATCAGTTCATTGGCCAGTCGACCGTTCATTCTCAACAGCGCTTGCGGAATCGTACCTGCCTGTTCAACGAGTTCTTCGTCACCGAGGTCTCCATATTCTTGCACAAAGTCCTGCTCGCCGAAAAACCGGCGAGCCCGGGTGGCGAGGTGAGAGTGTCGGTCGATTGTCTTGACAGATGCGGCCTGCAGCATAGCCCCGATCACTTGCTCGGGACGCAATCTGACCAACGGAAAGACGGCCCAGGCTAGTTCGTGACGTTCGAGGTCTTCGCGAGTGACCTCGACAGTTCCGCCATCCATGTCGGTGGGCAGGCGAGAGTCCAGCCGGAATGGCTGGCTTGCGGCGAGGGCCTGAAAGAGCCACTTGAGACGGCGTCCATTGTCGCGGAAATCTTCGGCGAGCAAGTCGAGCAATCGGGTGGCGGGATCGCCCGGGTCCGGGAGATCATCGACGGGCGCATAAAACGGTCGGCCGAACATCAGTCCCCAGGCCCGGTTCACGATCGCCCGGTCAAATCTCTTGTTCCTGGGATCCGTCAACCAGGCGGCCAGTCGCCGTCGGTTTGACCCATTCTCAGGGAGCCACTCGGCACCAAACGGCACACCCGGGTCAATCTCGCGGGTCGTCTTGGTCTCGTGGTCCGTGATCTCGAAGATCCGGTCGCGATCGTCATCGACCCCGAGCGCGGTGAATCGAGCGGGAGCATAGAACGCTGCGAGACCTTGAAAATGAGCCTGTTTCCATCTCGGGTCGAAAAAATGGTCATGGCATTGGGCGCAGTCAATCCGTTGTCCCAGGAAGGCTCGGATCGATCGTCCGGCGAGCTGTTCCTCGTCCACATCATCGTCAATCTGTGCCACGGTGATGAAGTTCGTGGCCGGTCGATCTGTCGGCAAGCCACGCGCGGCGACGAGGCTCACGACGATGCGGTCCCAGGGCCGGTCCGCGGCCAATTCATCGGCCAGCCACGCGTGAAAGCGGTCGCTGCGAAACGCCAGGAAGGGCCCCTCGTCAACACCGACCAGGACGCGGCCGAGACGTTCTGCGACGTAGGTGGCGTATCGAGAGTCGGACAGGAGTCGCTGTGTCCACCGCTCGATTCGCTGGGGTCTCGTATCGGACTGGAAATCGCGAAGCTCCTCGAGAGACGGGACCGTACCATGGAGGGCCAGCGACAGCCGTCTGAGAATGGCCAGGTCCGTCGCCGCGGCAGCTGGCGTGAGCCCCTCGTCCTTCCATCGGTCGTGGAGCCACGAGTCGATGCGGGCCGTCGCCGACGTCGTGGCGAATCGGCTATCGAGCTTGTGTGGAGTTCGAGAAGTCGAGCGGGCTGGTCCGGCCACGACGCGGACGAGGGCCAGGAGACCGGCCACCACCAGCAACAACGGGATCAGCCTCCGGATCGTACTCATGACGTCATTTTGTGCCGCGAGCCAATGACTGGCAAGACGTGCCCTGTGGGCACGGGCGGGAAAAGACTCCGACCGGAATCAAATCTGGGGCAATGAGAATATGGGCTGGCCGGATCGATGAGCGACCGGTAAGAAAAGGTCATGAGCGGAGCAGGAGGGGTGAGACCAGGAGAGCCTGTAGACTGCGGCGGAAGTCACGTGGCGGCCGATGTGCAGGCACCCTCCCAGCCGCCGGTGGCTCGGACCGAGGGGCTCGTGCTGTTGCCCGAGGACACGCTTGGCGAGGTGCTCAGGTGCCCCAACGTGCTCGATCACCCCTGGCGCGCGATCGGCTGGCTTGTGAGAATGCTGTTTGGGCTGTTCAGCCTGACGCTGTTGCTGGCCGTGATTGCCGCGATCCCCGTGGTCAATGTCCTGGCGTTGGGATATCTGCTTGAGGTGGAAGGACGGATGGGACGAACGGGCAAGCTGCGGTTCGCCTTTCCGCTGCTGGAAATCGCACCGCGGTTCGGTGCCATCGTTGTCGGCCTGACCGGGTGGCTGGTGCCGCTGTGGCTGGTGACGCAGTTGCTGGCCGACTATCGCCTGATCGCACCAGGCAGTGACGCGACGGTCGGATTGGGCTGGATTCACCGGGGGCTCGTAACACTGGTGACGATGCACTTGCTGTTGGCATTGGCACGTGGCGGCAGCCTGGGCTGCTTTGTTCGACCGTTGAAAAACATGACGTGGTTGATTGGCCAATGGCGGGCTGGCGGATACATGGACCGTGCCGAGACACATGTCCGCTCTTTCTTTTCTCAGTTGCGGATCGGACATCACTTCTGGCTTGGCTTCCGTGGACTCGTGGGGGGGCTGGCCTGGCTGGCGATACCGACCGCGATGTTCGGTGCGTATCACGAGGTGGACAGAGTCGGGCAACTGCTGGTGACGCTCGTTGGTGGCCTGTCACTGGTGGCCGTTTTGGGATGGGTCCCCTTCCTGCAGGCCCGGTTGGCCACTGAGAATCGGTTCCTGGCGGTCTTTGAGATCAGGGCGGTGCGGGAGTTGTTTCGTCGCTCTCCATTGTGCTGGTTCCTGGCGATCACGATCACCTCCGCCCTGTCTCTTCCGTTGTACCTGTTCAAGATTTATCTGTTGCCTTCTGACGCGATGTGGATGACCACCCTGGTCTTCATCATGACGATCTATCCGGCTCGCCTGATGACTGGCTGGGCGTATCATCGGGCCACGAAGCGTCCCGAGCGGTCGTTTTGGCTGTGGAGATGGGGCTGGCGTCTTCTCCTGATGCCGTTGCTGGGGACGTATGTCTTCCTGCTGTTCTTCACACCGCTGTTCAGCGAGCACGGTCGACGTGTGTTGTTCGAGCACCACCTGCTTCTGCTTCCGGTGCCGTTTTAGCGAGTTGGGAGGGCGACAGATTGCGCGTCGCGATCGGGATTTGACCCTGCCTTGTGGCCGGTAGCGAATCGGTTGATGATCTCGTAAGATCATCGGATTCCCACCACACGGGCTGAAATTCACGCTGTCCGGGTGGGCCTTCTCTTTCCTCCCAAATCAAGAACCGACAGCGATGGCCATGACGACAGAGAACATCCGGAACGTGGCACTGGTGGGACACGGGGCGACCGGCAAGACGACTCTCGCCGACCTGATGCTCTTCAAGGCAGGGGTTGCCTCGCGTGCCGGCTCGGTCGACGACGGCAGCAGCCTGCTCGACACGGATGACGAGGAGAAGGATCGGCAGGGGAGCATCTCCTCGACTGTCATCCAGTTTGATCACGGCGGCAAGCGGTTGCAGGTGATCGACACCCCCGGGTTTCCGGATTTCAGTGGGCAGATGGTCGGTGCACTCGCGGCCGTTGAAACGGCGGTCGTGGTGATCAGTGCCGGTGCCGGGATCGAAGTGAACACGCGCCGTGCATTCAACGCGGCTGGCGATGCCGGCCTGGGGCGGATCATCCTGGTCAACAAGTGCGACATGGACAACGTGGCCTTCGAAGCCCTTGTCGGCGAGATCCAGGAAGTCTTCGGACACCGCTGCGTGCCTCTCAATGTCCCAATCGGAACCGGTGGCGACTTCTCCGGAGTCGTCAGCACCCTGGACCTGCCCGATGAGGTCCCAGCAGGGGTCGAGTTGGATCCCGGCGATGTGAACCAGTCACTGATGGACGCCATCGTCGAAGCGGATGAGGAGTTGATGGAGCGATACCTCGAGGGTGAGGAACTCTCGGGATCCGAATTGGCTGGAGGCGTGAGTGCCGCCATCGCGGCCGGGACCCTGGTTCCGATCGTCTGTGCCAGTTCGAAGACCGACGTCGGAGTTGACGAATTGCTCGATACGCTGGTGGCTTGTGCCCTGCCGCCGACGGCCGTGACCCGGCCGGTCACGGTGGGAGGCGAAGAAGGGTCGGTCGACGGCACCGACGGCAGCCTGGTCGCGCAAGTCTTCAAGACGCGGATCGACCCGTTCGTGTCAAAGATGAGCTTCATTCGGGTGTTTGCCGGAACGCTCAAAAAGGACTCCTCGGTCCAGGTCGATCGGATCGGTAAGTCGGTCAAGATCGGTCAATTGTTGAGTGTCAACGGAGCCGAGCAGGAAAACCTCGACCAGGCGGTGGCGGGCCAGATTGTGGCCTTGGTGAAGATGGAGGATCTCAGGGTTTCCGACACCCTGTCAGATGCCACCGGTACGGTGTTGCCGGCGATCGAATTCCCCAAGCCCATGGTGGGGTTGGCCGTGGAGCCGAAGAGCCAGGCGGACCAGACGAAGATCTCCGGCGCCCTCCAGAAGATCGAGGACGAGGATTCGACATTTCAGGTGATGCGCCAGTCCCAGACCAAGGAGATGGTCATGATGGGGATGAGCGAGTTGCACCTGCAGATCATCGAGAAGCGGATGGCGTCCCGGGACAAGGTCGAAGTGGTGACCCGCGAACCGAAGATTCCCTACCGCGAGACGGTCAGCGGATCGAGCGAGGGGAGTTATCGTCACAAGAAGCAGACCGGCGGGGCAGGCCAGTTCGCCGAGGTGCACTTCAAGATCGCGAGTCTGCAACAGGAGTTCGGGGAGCCTGACGAGTTCTTTGTGAAGGCCAATTTTGAAAACCTGCGGGCCTTCAGCTACGACGACAGCCTGAACTTCTGCTTCATCGACCGTGTGACGGGTGGTTCAGTCCCCAACAACTTCATTCCAGCCGTGGAAAAGGGAATCCGGGAGAGAATGGAGCAAGGGGTGATCGCCGGTTACCAGGTCCAGGATTGCACCTGCGAGTTGTTTTTCGGCAAAGATCACCCGGTCGACAGTAACGAGACGGCGTTCAAGACAGCGGCGAACCGGTGCTTCCGCGAGGTGTTCCAGAAGGCCAGCCCGGTTCTTCTCGAACCGATCGTCCAGATCGAGATCACCGTTCCGGATGCGCATCTTGGGGATGTCACCAGCGATCTCAACACTCGCCGCGGCCGTATGGAGGGCATGGACAACGCCGGGGGCGGATTCCAGGTGGTCAAGGCCAAGGTCCCCCTGGCCGAGGTGACCACCTATTCGCGGTCGTTGTCGAGCATGACGGGTGGGCAGGGCAGCTACACCTATGAGGTGAGTCACTACGAGCCTGTCCCGCCGCAGGAGCAGTCCAAGATCGTGGCAGCTTCGCAGCGCAACGACGACGACGACGAATAGACGACGCCTGCGATCGCCGCGTCACGTCGATTTGCGGTTCCGTCGCCGTCTCATGATCGATCGCTGCCAGGTTGCCAACTGGTGGCGAATGGACCTGGGCGTGAGCCCGTCGGATCGGCGTACCTGGGGCGATGTCGGTCTCCGCTCGACTTCCTGTTCGAGTTTCTGGAGCCAGGGAGGCACGTCGATGCCCGACCCATGAGTCTCCTCCAGGTAGCGATCGACTTCCAACTGGAGTTGTGCAAACGCGTCGGAGGGATGGCGGCGTGACCGGGCGTCCAGTCGGGCGGATTCGATGAGCCGTTTCATGCGGTTGACTGCCAGCGGCCGGAGAAATCTCTCGGACAGCCGGTCGGCGAGGGCCGGGAGCCTCATTCCCCACTTGGTCTCCAGGTCCGCCAGCCGATCCAGGTGACCGTCGGCATGCTGCCGTACGCCCATCCCGCAAATCTCCTCCCACGCCGTCGCGACCCACGGCCTGGGGCCCTGGGCGAGAACCTCGTGGGCAATCTCAGAGGGGGCGAAGTTCCAGGCGTCTCTGTCGTAGGCGGACTCGAGCCTGAGAAAGTCGAGCAGGCAGTGGATCTTGTTGCCGTAGTCAGATTGTGTGGTGGTCGTGTTGTATTCGATGAAGCGATAATAGCTGTCGATGATCGTCTGATAGATGATCTGGAGCATCTCGGCGGTGTCGTCCCAGTCGAGGTCCCCCGCCTGCAGTGCTGAGATCAGGCGGCTCTCTCGGAGCGGGTCACTCTCCACCTCGTGGGCCAGATTGTGCATCATCCACTCGGCCCCGTGGTAGACGATGGTGCGGATGTGGCCGAGTGTGAGCATGGGGGCTGCAAAGAGCTCGCTGCCGTATTCTGACACGAATTCCCGGACCTCGTCCCAGACATCGTCCGCTTCGATGGCCTCTGCTGCGGACAGCCTCGTGCGGCTGCTGTGTCGGAGCCAGGGGATTTGAAAGCGGTCGACGATGTGTCCGAGAAGTCCGAGCAGGAGCTCGTCTCGCGTCGTGGCCAGGCCGGAGCGTCGGGAGTCCGGCCGGGGACGCCGTCGGTTGTCCCGCCGCCGGCGGCGGCATGGAGGCGTCCCGGGCAGGTCGCGACGTGGTGACGCTGAGCCGCCTCCTGTCGCAGTCACCAGTTCGAGTTTCCAGCCGTGCGCTGCATGGGAGACGGCCTCCAGCGTGTGCCGAAGTGCGAGCCGGAACAGCCGGTCAAACTCGGTCACCGCCGCCCCTTCCGGCCGCGAGGATCGCTCCATCCGGTAGGCAGTCCTTAAAACCTGGGACGTTTCACGCAGCAACCCCAGGGACGGCAGGTGTTCGACCAGGAATTGCAGGTCAGCGTGGCGTGTCCGCGCGGCGAGCATCAAGTGGGGATCGCCACCGGCATCGAGGGGAACGTACAGCAGGGGCTGCCGGGCCAGCCGTCTGAGCACGACGGGCAGGGCGCGGCGCACGGTGGCGGTGTCACCGTGAATCACGGCACCGGTGAGCAGCCGCCAAAGCCGATCGGTTTGCCGATCAGACCCCACGGCATCCGAGGATGTCAGACCACGCATCATCAATTCGGCACGCCGCGCCTGAACGTGCACGGCCATGACCATCTGCATCAGCTCGTAGCGCGTCTGCAACTGGATATCGAACTCGATGTGTTCGTCGGTCTGTCCGGATGGGGATGGAATCGGATGAGAGCGGATGGAATCGAGGAGTCCCAGCAGGTTTTCCTGCATGGCAACCGCCTGGAGAGTCCAGCCAGCGGCCTTGTCGGGGTCGAGTCCCATCAGCAACGGACTGCCCGCGACAAGTTTCTGCCACGCCCGCGCGATCGATTCGAGAAACTTCAGCCTCGGAGCCATCTCGCGGTAGAGCGTTTCGAATTCGGTCGTGCCGGGCATCGCGGCGTCATCGAGCAACTCGGCATCGAATCCGTCGTCGGCACTGTCGCGGAACGTGACATCGTCGTACGCTGCCGAATAGAGCGTGTCGTCATCGTCTTCGTGGCCGTTCTCTTCAAAATCCTCGTCCAGGTCACCGGGACCATCCTCGAGCCCGGCCAGATCGTCCTCCACGCCCTGTTCGGGCAGGTCGATCGACCCCAGGAACTCTTCGAGCAGGTCGCCGGGCCTGGCGGATCCACTGTCGGTCAAACCGTCATCGATTTGCGGAACGTCCCAGTATCCTTCCGCGTTCGCCTCCAGGACCGCGAAGAATCTCTCGACGAGCCGCGTATGGTCGGGAGATGGCCGGACGTGTCCGGGATCCGTGGCGACGTCGATCCATCGTGTGATCAGCTCAGCAATACTTTCTCGGCCGCCGGCGAGGTCTGTGGGGATGGCCTGGTTCAGCCACTGCATCAGGAGCCCCATGGTGGCAGGGAGGTCGCGGCGTTCCAGCAGAGCGGCCACGATCTGGGCGTAGGCCGGGCCAGCCTGGAATGATTCGAATCCGTCGACCTGCTCGGCCCAGAATGCGAGATCACCACGAGCGGCTCCGGCAGATTCCCAGGCCGCAAGCACGGAAGCTGCCTTCGAGGCCGACCACCACCGGCGGACCCCGGATTCGGCCCCCAGGTCGATCACGATCGAGGCTCCGTATCCATCCCAGTGGAGTGCCAGCGCCTGGAAATCGTGGTCAAGTCGCGAGACCACCTGAGTCTGCCCGCGCGCTGCCGCCTCTGAGAGTGCCGTTCCGTAGGCCTTGAACAACCGCCCCATCAGCGACAGCAGGTCCTCGAGCCGGGAGTCCGGAATGACATCGTCCCGTGAGTGAAACAGAGGGAACTGGGCTTGGAAACCAAGATAGTTCCACGGGTCCGGCAGCGCGCCGCAATCGATGCCGCGATCCAGCAGGTCGCGTGCTTCCGAGAGATGCTGGACGGCCTGTTCGAGGTCACCTCGTTCCGCGCTCAGTTCCGAGGAGGTCAACGCGCATTGGATTTCGCACTCAAACCGAATCGAGACCGCCGGAATCGACTCGGCTTGGGCTCTCGCCGCTTCGGGAAAACCCATGCGTGCATAGAGCAGGGCCAACTGGCGGTGCTGGATCTGCCGTGCGCCGTATCGTGCCAGAAAGAGGTTGAGTTGTTGGCGGACATGTCCAAACGGCTGCTGGGTGCGGCTGGCCAATTCTCTCAGCACCTCGGCTCGCTCGCCGGCAGATTGCTCGATGTGGTGCTCGTAAAAGGCGTCCCGCAGCCGAGCGACGACCGGAAGCAGAGTGGTCAGCGAGACTCTCGAATCATGGGTGTCGGGGCCTGAGCCAGAAATGGCCGAGGCCATCAGGATTGTCCCGGCCAGGACAATGGCCGTGTCCTCCAGTACCTCGTCCGGGTCGGCACCAGCAGCGATGGTCTCGGCCGTCCAGTCGACGAGGGCATCGAGGATGATCTGTCTGAGAACAAACCGACGGTAAAAGCCCTTGGTGTCAATCAGGTGTGGGTCCCACTCTCCGAACATGTACGTCGTGCGCTTGTTGACCGGGTGCAGGTGGTCATGGGCGCGGACATCGATGGCCAATTCGTCCAGATGCAACAGTTCGAAATGCGCGGTGGTCATCAGGCCAGGCGGAGTGTCGGTGAGGACCTCGATCGTCCGCGACACCAGGGCGGCATACGGGCCCGTCGAGGCACCGGCACCTGCCAGGTAGATGGGGATGGGGCGGTATCGTTCGTGGGGATACGGATCGCAGAACTGGTCGTTTTCCAGAACGGCGACGGGACGATAGCCGATGAAGTCGTTGAGAGTCTCCAGTGCCGCTTCTGCCAGGAAAGCGGGTTCGTCGCTGGCGGAGACTTGTTCCAGGACAGCCTCGATCATGCGCACCAGCAGGAACGGGTGTTCCCAGTCTGCCGGTTCGAGATGAAACAGCAGGTCCGCGTGGTAGGACTGGTACAGGGGCAGCAGGTGGCCGAAGACGGCCTCGAGGACCAGGTCGGCCTGGTGGTGAGCGGCGAGAGCCGGGGTTGATGGGGCCAGCGAGTCCAACGACTTTGCGAGCGTGGCACGGAGCCGATCGAAGCAACCCAGTCCGCCGAGTTGATGGCACACCCGGTTGAGACTTGCGGCGAACGACGGATCGTGAGTGCCGTCCGAGAGGTTGATATAGCCGAGAACCTGGGTGACCAACTGCTCGAGCTCATGCCG
>MDTE01160207.1_pt1 | contig 13534 bp, 10 predicted proteins | sample 811231 | NCBI WGS metagenome assembly MDTE01 (sample SAMN05326651, study PRJNA326480) | marine metagenome | isolation source: seawater | place: Indian Ocean: Red Sea | collected 2010
CAAATATTAATGAAATAAAAAATTATCATAATCAAAATTCTGATTATCTATTTATTGCTAATTGGTCAATATCTGAAACACCCCTCAATTTTAGAAAAAAATTTGAAAAATTGATTATAAACAGTTCCTATATATTAATTTGTTTTCAAGAAAAATTTGAAAATATTAATAATCTTAGATATTTTGAAAACCTTAAAAAAGATCTTCTTAAAAAGTTTAAAATTAAGATTATTAAAAACAAATTCTATACTGGTAATATTTTAAACAGACAAAATCATTATTTTTTTTTAGGAAAAAAACTATAAAAGTTTTTTCTTAATCACACTGAAAAACTTTTTTGTTAAATTAAATGGATAAAATATTATGTATGCAATAAATAACTTAAAATTTAAATCTCTAAAATTAAATATCTTATATAATAAATAATAGTAGGAACCATTTGCATAAAGATTGCTCAAATTGTTTTTCTTTAAAAAATTTAAAAAATATATTTTGTTTTGTTTCCACGAATTAATTTGCCAAGATCTATCTTCTGAAAATGATTTAAAATCATTTTCAAACTTAATTACATTCATTTTTTTAAATAAGTTGATCTTTTTTATTTTTAATATTTCACACACTGCAATATAAAAATTTTCTATTATTCCCCAATCATATTGATTGTAAGTTGCAATGATTTTTTTAAATTTTTTTGCCTTTGTTTTGTCTATCTTAAAAATAATCAAATCTATACCGTAATAAGGCCAGTAAGAATTTGTAAGTTTACCATTCTTTACTTGGGTATTAGGATAGACCAAACCACAGAAATTTTTCAAATTTATTTTTGATAAAACTTTGAACAAATTACTAGGAACGATAATATCTGCTGTTGAAAAAACTAAATAATTAAACCCTTTGTTTTGAATATACTGTTTTAATGCAAAATCTAACATTATTTTATTCGAGTATTTTTTTCCCTTTGGGAGTTTTTTTTTCGAAATATTATTATAATAATTCTTAATCTTTTTTTTCTTTATAAAGGTTTTAACATTTAATTCATCAAATTGAGTTAAGCTAAAACAAACATCAAAATCTAATGCTTTGACAGAATCTACAAAAATATTTTGATATAAATCATTTATTTTTGAATTACCCATTGGTCTAAATGATGTAAGCCACAAAGCCTTCATAAGTTTAAGAAATTTTTAATCATTTTTTTATTATGCTTTAATTAATTTACATATAAACAAATATATATAAACATATTATTTAAATGAAAATTATATTTAATGAATTTATTGAACAAACAAACAAAGTCGACAAATTTTTAATAATATTAGTTTTTTTATTTCCTTTATTGCTAAGCATAAGTATATTTTTATCTGATCTATTTGCTTCCACTATATCAATAATTATAATTTTTCTTCTAATTGATAAAAAAAATAGAGAATATCTTTTAAAGATTAAAAAATTTATTTATATATTCTCTACACTTTATATCCTAATTTTATTTAGCCTTTTTTTTTCAATCTCATTTAATGACTCTTTTTTACCTTCCTTTTTTTATTTTAGATATTTTTTATTCGCTTTAGGTATTTTTTATTTACTACAAAAATACGCCTTCATGAGCACAATTTTATTTTATTCACTTTTATTTACATTTTTGACTGTTTTTTTAGACTCTGCTAAACAGTTTTTTTTCTTAGAAAATTTTTTCAATTATAAGATAAATACTTTTAAAGATGATACTACTTTTATTACGAGTTTTTTTAATGATGAAAAAAAACTAGGTAGTTACCTAATTAGATTATCCCCTTTTTTTCTCTCATTGATCTACTATTTAGACAAAAAAAGAATTGCTCTTTATTTTCTTTTTTTCATAGGAATTTTAATTTTTTTTTCTTCAGAAAGAACAGCATTGTTTTTATATTTAGTATTAGTTTGTTCTTATTTTCTAATAACAAAAAATAAAATTAAATTTTTAATAATTACAACAATTTATTTATCAATTTTAATAAGCGTGAACGATAATTTTAGATATAAATATATAAATTATACTCTCAAGCAGTTTGGTTTTATTTCTACTAATTGGAATAAAGAATACGATGGTATAATAAGATATTATTCCAAAGAACATGAGGATCTATCTTTTACAGCTTTAACAATATTTAGGAATAATATTTTGAGTGGTACAGGTATAAAAACATTTTATAAAGCTTGTAATGAATTAAAATTAGAAAAATATAAAAAAATTAACAATAATTTTTTAGAAAGAAAAAACGAATTAAAATGTTCAACTCATCCTCACAATACATATTTTCAAATTTTATCCGACACTGGTATTTTTACATTTATACTAATTTTACTAATTTTCATAAAAGTATTAGTCCAAAACATTAAAATTTTGGTTGATAAAGATAAAAAAAACATTGAGATTTGTTTATATTTTTTAAATTTAGGAATAATTCTAAACTTATTTCCACTTATTCCGTCGGGTAATTTTTTCAATAATTGGCTTTCATTGATTCTTTTTTATCCTATAGGTTTCTGGCTATATGTTAATAATAAATACAAAATTTAAAAAGAGAAATGAATTTTAGAAATTTAAATTTAAGACGTGTAACCAAAACTCAATTATTTTTGCTTTTTAGTTATATAATTTGTTGGTTTTCAATCTCTACAGATTTTAATGATGTAAAAATATTTTACACAAGTTATCTAGATTTGTTTTTTAAAAATTATCTGATTTTTGAAAATAGTGTACCTAGCTATTCTCATCTAATTAACTTTTGTAGACAATCATTAAATATTTTTATTTTCCCGATTCTTTTATTCTTATTGGCTCAAAAAGCAAACTCTATCAAAATAAAAAAGGATTTGTTTTTTCTAAGCTTTATAATTTATTTTTTATTACAAATACCCGGTTTGATATTTCATCAAGCATCATATTCTAACTTTGTTTATATTATGAGCGCAATAAATATATTAATAATCTTGCAATTATCAAATCACTATTTTGATAATAAGAAATATTTGTTTTTTGTATACATTTCCTTGTTTATGCTGATCTTAATTACGATTTTAAATTATAAAACTTTTGTAAATTTTATTTATGATGATAGCAGAGCTCTGTATACTTTTTTTACTTCAAGTGAAACTTTTTTTGGTAAAAATAGTCCGAGATCTACAGGATCTTCAAGGACTTTTTTATTAATATTCATAATATCTTTAATTGTTTTTAAAAATTACTTTAAAAAAAAAGATTATATAGAAAATATGTTATTTGTTTCTATTGCCACTATAATTTTACTATTTCAAAGTAGAACTACATTTGTTTTATTGATTGTTTTTATAATTCTTAATTACAGATATCAAAACTTAGTTAAGCTAGAGGATAATTTGAAATATTTTTTTATTAACATCGTTTGTCCAGTGCTTTTTTTAATTATGATTATATTTTTAAAAAATTTATCAGTAATTCAGGAAACTTTTAAAGAAGATTTGTTTGGACATGGAGATACCTTTGAACTTTTAAAAGAGGATTTTCAGCGTCCAGTCGATCCATTGACATACTCATCAGGACGATTTGCAGATTGGAATAATTTACATGATGAAATTAAAAAATCACCTTTAATTGGCTATGGATCTCAGGGAGATAGATTTACAATAGAACAATCTGCTTCTAACGGAATTATGTATGCTTTATCTTCCTCAGGTTTATCTGGTTTTTTCTTTTTTGCAATATCAACAATTTACTCTTTAGTTCTAATTTTTAAAAAATTATATCTTTATAAAAAAATAGATAGTGAAGATTATTTTTGCTCTGTAATAATCTTTTTAATTATTTTAAGATCGATTTTAGAGAGTTCATATGCAGTTTTCGGTGTTGACTTTATAGTTTTTTCTACCTTTTTATTTTTACTTAAAAAATTAAACAAAAAAAATGAATATTGATCTTCTGTTTTTATTAATATTAATTTTGATAAACTTAATAACTGTAATAAACTTTGAAAAAATTAAATTTTTTTATTTAAATTTAGATAAACCAGATTTTAAGAGAAAATTTCATAAAAGACCAATGCCACTAGCTGGTGGTATAATAATCTTTTTTAATCTTTTATTATCATTAATTTATTTAAATTTTAATCAATATTTAGTTTTTAATGAATTTTATTTTCATGATAGAAAAGATTTAATCCTATTTCTTATTTCATCTATTTTGATATTTTTTATTGGATTTTTAGATGATAGATTCAATTTATCTCCTTCATTAAAATTGATATTAATATCTATCGTTATTTTAGGATTACTAACACAAGATAACAAATTAAGTATTGAGGTAGTTAAATTTTCTTTCATAAACAAAACAATTAATTTAAACCATTATGCTATACTGTTTACCTGTTTTTGTTTTATAGTATTCATCAATGCATTTAATATGTTTGATGGAATTAATTTACAATCAAGTGGATATTCACTAATTGTCTTTTTTTGTATTTTAATTTTTTATTCAAGCTCTTTTTTAATTTACACATTAATCATATCTTTAATTACATACTCTTATTTAAATTTTAAAAATAAAAGTTTTTTAGGTGATAGTGGATCTTTACTAATTCCATTTATAATCGGTTACTTATTCATAAAGTTATATAATTTTGAATATATTAATTTTACTGACGAAGTAGTAATTTATATGCTTATTCCGGGGATCGATTTAATTAGAGTTTTTTTTAAACGAATTAAGATGAAAAAAAGTCCTTTGAGACCAGATAGAATTCATTTTCACCATTTGTTATTAGCAAAATTTTCCTATTCAATGACCTTTATAATATTAATGGGAATGATTTTGATGCCAATTTTACTTAATTATTTAAGTTTTAACAAAATTCATATTATCTTTTTTACAATTTTGATTTATTGTTTTTGTTTAATTATATTGAGTTATAAAAAACCATAATCAATTTTCTAATGGCATAATTTTTTCAGAATAATATTTACAATATTTTTGAAGACCATTCTTTAATTTAATCTTTGGTTTCCAACCTAATTTTTTAATGATTGAACTATTAATTTTTCGTTTTTTTACTCCATCAGGAAATTTAACATTAAAAATGATTTTACCCTGATAATTCACAACTTTTTTTATTAAATATGATAATTTCTTAATAGAAATGTCTTCACCACTACCAATATTTATATAATCTTCTTTAATATTTTTTTTTATTAAAAAATAAATAGCTTCAGCAAGATCAGAAACATTTAAAAATTCTCTTCTAACATTGCCCGAACCCCAGACCTCAACAAAATTTTTTTTCTTTTTTTTGGCTAGAGTGAATTTTTTTACCAATGCTGGCAAAACATGACTTGATCTCAAATCAAAATTGTCACCCTCTCCATACAAGTTAGCAGGCTGAATAGAAATAAAATTAATTTTAAATTTTTGTTTTAAGTATTGGCAGTATTTTAGACTCATAATTTTTGATATTGCATAACCCTCATTGGTTTTTTCTAAGGCTGATGACAAAAGTGCGCTCTCATGAATTGGTTGTTTAACTTTTTTGGGGTATATACATGCTGAACCTAGATTTATTAATTTTTTTACACCAAACTTTAAAGATGAATTGATTATATTTAGTCCAATCATACTATTTGTATACAAGAAATCACTCTGATGATTAGAATTATCTAAAATACCTCCTACTCTACCCGCTGCATTTATAACTATCTCAGGTTTATTTTTTTTAAACCATTTCTCAACAGAGATTTGTGAGGTAAAATCTAAATCTTTTCTTTTACAGTTAATTATTGAAAAAAATTTTTTTTTTTTTAAAAGCCTATAAACAGCACTCCCAACCATACCCTCTTGACCAGCTATCAAAATTTTTTTACTCATTTATAGCTTGTTTTTTTATATAAATTTAAGTCATGATCCATCATTTCCGATATCAGTTCGTAAATGGATGTTTTAGGTTTCCATCTCAAAAGTTTTCTAGCTTTGCTTGAATTACCAAAAAGATTATCAACTTCATTGGGTCTAAAATATTTTTTATCAATTTTAATTACAACCATACCCTTTTTTAAATTTGGATATTTACTTTTATCAAATCTTTTTATTTTTGCTTGTTCTTTATTTCCCTTACCTGACCAAGAAATTTTAATTCCAAGATATTCAAAACACTTTTCAACAAAAAACTTTACAGTATATTGTTTTTCTGTAGCAATAATAAAATCTTCACTTTTTTTATATTGTAAAACTTTCCAACACATTTCAACATAATCTTTTGCATGACCCCAATCTCTTAATGAATATAAATTTCCTAAGTATAAACAGTTATCTATACCGTTAATTATTCGACTTAATCCAATCGTAATTTTTCTAGTTACAAAAGTTTCACCTCTTCTAGGCGACTCATGGTTAAATAATATTCCATTTGAGGCAAACATTTTATAAGATTCTCTGTAGTTTTTTGTTATCCAATATGCAAATAGTTTTGAAGAGGCATAGGGACTTCTAGGATAAAACTTCGTTTTTTCTGATTGCTTTTTTTCTTGAACTTTTCCGAATAATTCTGAAGTTGAGGCTTGATAAAATTTTGTTTTTTTTTCAAGATTAAGTGTTTTGATTGCCTCAAGAATATTTAAAGTACCCATTGCATTAACTTGTGTAGTGTAATTTGGAAGTTGAAAACTCACTCCTACATGGCTCTGGGCAGCCAAATTATATATTTCATTTGGTTGTATTTTTTTAATAATCTTTAATATAGATTCAGAATCAATTAAATCACCATAGTGAAGAAAAAAATTTTTTTTATATTTACTATTTTCATAAATGTGGTCAATTCTTCCTGAATTAAACGATGATGATTTTCTTTTAATACCATGAACAATATAATTTTTTTTAAGTAAAAATTCAGCAAGGTAAGACCCGTCTTGACCTGTTATACCAGTTATTAGTGCTTTTTTTTTATACATGATATGATTAAGCTATTATTATGTTTATGTTATAAAATCAACTAAATATCATTTTACAATTGACTAGAAAAAAAATAATTTTGTGGGCATCTGACTATTCAAACGAAAGTGGGGAAGGTAATCTTGCAAGAAAATTTGTTAAAAAAAATTTTAAAAATGAAAAATTAATAATTACAAGTTTGGGAAAAAAAAATATTTTAAATCATAAATATATCTCTCCTTTTTACGGAATTTTTCATTGTTGGAAAAATTATTTACAAGGAAATAAAGTTGGTTATCTGAATTATCTACCATTATGGAATTTTTTGGTTTTTTTGTGTTTGCCACCCAAAACAATCATTGGTCCAATCACTGGTGGAGCAAGATTTAATAATATTAATAAGTTAAATTATTTAATACGTAAATTTATTTTTCCATTATTCTTTTATGTAAGCAATATAATAATTAATTTACGTTTCAAAAAAATAGTTTTTTCAACTGATCTACTTAAAAAATATTTATTTAAAAAAATCAAAAAAAAAAGTGAATTTAATTTTGTTCTTCAAGATTTCAAATATTATAAAAGAGTCAAAAAAAATATAGATTTTTTAATTTATTATAGGACTCATAAAAATAAAGTCTCTTTCTTTAATAAAGATTTAATTTCAGATTTAGTCAAATCAAAATTTAAAATATACATTGTTGGTGATAAACTTAATATTAAAGGTGTAAAAAACTTTGGATATATTAAGAATAAAAGACTAAAAAAACTGCAAGCCTCCTCAAAATTTACAATATGTTCAGAGGAAAATACTTATAGTTTTTTTATTTTAGAATGTATTTCAAATCATGTTAAAATATTTATAAACTCTAAAGATAAGAAAAAAATAAAATTTTTAAAAAATCATTTTTTATTTTTTAATTCTTCAAAAATAGGAGAAATAAAAAAATATTTAAAAAAATTATGAATATAATACTTGGAATTAATGCTTATCACGCTGACTCTTCTGCATGTATAATTGTAAAAGATAAATTGATTGCAGCAATTGAAGAGGAAAGACTTAACCGTAAGAAACATTTTGCTGGATATCCTATAGAATCAATTAAAGAATGTCTTAAGATTGCTGAAAAGAATTCAGATGAAATAACTGATATAGCATTTAATACTAAACCATTTAGTAATTTAATGCCGAAAGCTTTTTCTTATATAAAAAATTTTTCATTAAAAAATAATATTTCTTCAAAAAGAATTTTAAAAAAAATAAGTATTAAGGATACAATTATAAAAGAGTTCAAATTAAATAAGAATGTTAAATTTCATTATATTGAACATCATAAAGCACATATAGCATCAGCCTATTTTCCCTCAAATTTTGATAAAGCTAATGGACTATCAATTGATGGCTCAGGAGATTTTGTTACTTGCGCAATTGCAGAATGCTTAAATAAAAAGATAATAATAAAAAAAAGACATTTTTTTCCACATTCTCTTGGAATTTTTTATCACGGTATGACGCAATTTTTAGGTTTTAAGAATTATGGAGAAGAATATAAAATGATGGGATTAGCTGCTTACGGTAAACCAATTTATTATGAAAAAATTAAAGAAAATCTTTTCAAGAAAAATAAGGATAATTTTGAGCTAAATTTAGATTATTTCAATCATCATAGAAATGATTATAGATATATAGCTGATGAGAATTTAATAATAGATCAGATATTTAGTAATAAACTTATAGAATTATTTGATAAAGAAATTAAATGTGCCGAAAATGAAGATGTTTTTAAAAAAAATTTTGCAAGCTCTGTGCAAAAAGTTTATGAATTTTTTTTTAATAAAATACTAAAAGATATAATTTCCAAAAATTTTTCACAAAATTTAGTCTTTTCAGGAGGTTGTGCTCTAAATTCTACAGCAAATAGAATCCTCACCGATGAAAAAAATTTATTCAAAAAAAGCTACATTAATTATGCTCCAGGCGATAATGGAGGAGCAATAGGAGCGGCGTTAATGGTTGCAGCAAATAAAAATAAAGATATAAAAAATTCTGCAAATCCTTATCTGGGGAATGAATATACAAACGAAGAGATCCTAATAACACTAGATAAAGATTATTATAAAAAAAAATTACAATACAAGTTTATTGAAGATCAAATGGAAATATCAAGATCAGTTGCTGAATTGATTGCTCAAGGAAAAGTGATTAGCTGGTTTCAAGGAAAAATGGAATTTGGTCCACGAGCATTAGGTAACAGATCAATTCTTGCAGATCCAAGAAATCCCAAAATGAAAGATATTATTAATTTAAAAGTAAAGAGAAGAGAGTCCTTCAGACCATTTGCACCAGTTGTTTTGAGAGAATATCAGCATGAATGGTTTGAAAGTGATTATTTTAATTCATATATGTCTTCAGTTGTTAGAGTAAAAGAAAATAAAAAAGTTCTAGTTCCTGCAATAACTCATATAGATAATACAGCAAGACTTCAATCTACTGATGAACAAACAAATAAAAAATTATCACTTTTACTGCACGAATTTCATAAAATTACAAAAGTCCCAGTGCTTTTAAACACATCTTTTAATGAAAATGAGCCTATAGTGAGAAAACCTAAAGAGGCTTTAGATTGTCTGATTCGCACTGATATAGATTTTTTAATAATCGGTAATTATGTAGTAAATAAGATTAAAAATGATTAATGACAATATTAAGATATCTTACTTTTTCTTATTCTTGATTATCTTATTTGTTCTCACGACAAATACTTATTTTGATTATAACCAAAGTCTTTTTTTTGGTGGTGCCGATGGAATTTCATATTATGAGATCTCACTAAAAGCCCCCAATATTTCCGATACGCCACTTAAACCAATACATGCTGAAAGATTCCTATTTCCATATATAATTGGAATAATTTCTAAAATTACTACTTTCAATATTTTTGAGTTATACAGAATATTAGATATTTTATTAATTCTTTTGATTAATGTTTTATTTTTAAATATTTTGAACAAGTATAATAAAAATTTATTATTTATTTTATTATCTTTACTCCTGTTTAATTTAAATCCCTACCAAACTAGATTCTATATAGCTAGTCCGTTGTTAATAACTGATCTTTTTTTTATTTTAGGGTCAATTCTAACAATTACGGGTATTGAAAATAAAAATAAAAAAATCTTTTTTGTTGGATTTATAATATCTTCGTTTGCTAGGCAAAGTTCAATAGCCATTATAATAGCTATATTTATAATAAAAATTTTTAGAAAAGATAAATTTTTTCTTTCAACATTTAACATATTTTTATCTTTCATAATCTTTATTCTAATATATTTGATAGGCTTTCTTTATTCAAAAGCAGGAATTCAAAATGTAGATCACTCAGATATATATTTTGCACATTTATTTGGTATTTTTATCGAAAATGTTAAAATAAATGAACTAATAGTTTTTTTAATTTGGCCCTTTTTAAGCTTTGGTCCTCTGATTTTATTTTGTTTATTTTTTATCAAATTCAATAAAAATTTTATAAAAAATAATTTAAACATTAATTTGTTCATTTTTATATTCAGCTTACTAATAATTGCTCAACCAATTATTTCAGGAGTTATGATGAGTGGTAGAAATATAATTAGATTATCATCATTCTCTTTTATTCCTATTTTAATTTTTTTAATAATTAATTTTGAATTAAAACCAAAAACAAATATTAAGACACTCATTTTTTTATTCATTTTGAGTATATGGACTTGTCATCCAACATTTTCAAAATTTGAATACTTAGAGCGTTTTAAATTTTAGATTTTTGTATTCCCAGATGTACTCTTTTGTTATATTTTTCCAATTATATTTTGCTTTCACAAATTCAACTCTTTTTTTTCTGGACTCAAAACTTACCAGTTGATTTTTTATTTTACTAATCTTAAGAATTATTTTTTTTAATTCTTTATTATTGTAATTTATAGAAGCTCCGTAACCATTATTATCTAAAATTTTCCAATCTATTTTTTTATTTAATATTGGATATAAACCTGAAGAAAGAGCTTCAACTATAACTAAGCCAAAATTTTCAGATTTAGAAGGATGTAAAAAAATATCGTAATTGCTCAACTTATTTTGTACGTTATTATTTAACTTTCCTTTATACTCAATATTCCTCTTTTTTCTTATTAAATTTGTGATTTTTAAATAGTATTCTTTATCAGTTATTTCACCATACAAATGTAAAGAAAATTGATCAAAAAAAATGTCTGAAGCCCATATTTTTAATAAACTTATTAAGTTTTTTGATGGATGTAATTTTGAAAAGAAAACAAAACTTAAAATCTTTTTTTTATTCTTTTTTAAAGAAAATTTTTTTGAAAAATTAACACCATGATTAATTATTCTTATTTTTCTAATCTTATTTAATTTTAACAAAAGATTTTTTTTTTCTTTATTAGAGTTTACTATTACTAAATCTGAATTTAATAAAACAAATTTTTGATAAATTAGCCATGCAAATTTTTTTTTAATTTTTTTTTGTGAAAAAGAGAATGGATCTATCATGCCATGTGGTGAAATTACAGTTTTAATACTTCTTATTTTACAAAGTATAAATATGAATAATAAATGGAGTTTCCAACATCCATGAATATGAACAATATTTGGTTTAAAATTTAGAAAATCAAAAATATTATTAGAAAATCTAATATTTATTTTTTTTTTTTTTAGATTATCAGTAAGTTCTTTTACAACTTTTGACACTCCGAACTTTTTACTGTTTTCCGAACTTGTATAAAAAATTTTCAACATAAATTATTAATTTAGACAATTGGGCATTTTTTCGTATTTTAATTCGTATATCCATCCATCATATTTTTCTCCCTTATTAAGTGGATTTCTACCAACATATTGACCTACATCCTTTTTATAAAAAAGCAATTCCCCTAAACACTGTTCAAATATTTCGAAATTAGATTTTTTATCATAAAAAATAATTCTGTTTATCTTTTTAGATTTAAGAAAATTTGCATAAATTAAAGAATCTTTATCATCAAAATTCACTCCCCATAAAAAAATTGTAGAATATGTTTTATTTTGAAAAAGTGAAATAGATCTATGTGTTGATAAAACAATATCATCTTCATTTAAATTTTGATTTGCCCAATTAGCTAATTCATATCCATAAGCATATTTTTTCATGACATAAGCTTTATAACTTTCATTTAATGAACCTGGAAATAAATTAATTACAAAAAAAATATATATGGGGATTACAAATGCACATTGAATAAAGGAAACTTTTCTCAGTAAATTAGTAAAAGACAATTTTTTGAATTTAGATAAGCTAATTAAATAAGTTAGCCACAAGAAACCTTCATATAAAAATCTTGTTTGATTGCCTCCAAAAATAAAAACAATCAGAACGAACGCAAGTAAAATTAAAAGTTGAGGTTTGTATACAAAAGTTTTTTTATTGATCATTAATATTAAAAAAAATATTACTGGTCCAAATGTAGTTGAAAATTCTTTTAATTTTATAGGTAAAAAAATCTTAATAAATGATATAGACCCACTAGTTAAAAAACTATGATAATATTCATATCCATAGACATTTATTGGTAATGGACTTGATATTATTTGAAAAACATTCGTACCAAAATTATTATATCTAAATATCCAGTGAGGCAGTAAAACTAAAATAAAAATTAATATTATCGATAAAATTGAATATGAAAAAAGTTTCTTTTTTATCATCAAAAATAGAAGATAAATTCCTAATAAAACACCTGATACTAAAAATGAGTATTTCACTAAACTATTTAAAGCAAAAATTAAAATTATTATAAAAAATGATATTTTTGAATTTTTTGAATTTAGTTTAGGAAAGTATTTTGATAAATATACAAATATTAATAAAGAAGAGATTGAAAATAATAATTGTGGTTTTGGTGAACTGACTAAAAAAAAAGTAATGGGACAAATTAGGATAATAAGTAAAAAAATTCTATTTTGTTTATTGTAAAAAAAAATGGGTATCAAAGCTAATAAACTTGAAAATTGAACAATACTTCCAAATTGTTCAGCTCCTAAAGGAAGTCCGACAGATATCAAAATTTCACCTATTGAAACCAAATTATTATCCATAGGCAATATATCTTTGTGGAAAGAGCCCTTTCTTAAAATTTCTAATGCACCTGAAAAATGATAGTCCAAAGTATCTGCGTGAGTAATTGGAGAAGCTGAAATCAAAAATAAAAGAATATAAATAAAAATTATACTCAAAAAAATTAGATCATATCTAAATTTAAATTTATTAATAAACTTAAGATAAAAATTTTTCTCACTATAGATGTTCAATATGCCTAAAAAAAATAAAAGATAACATAAAAGTTTAATTATTATAGAGGCATAAAACTCAAAAACTAAAAAAGGATATATTGTCAAAATTATTAAATAAGAGCCAATTATTGGAGAAAAAAAAATTGAATTTTTGTTATACTCAAAAATTTTTACTCTTTTATAAAAAATTTTTTGTGAAAAATTTCCAATTGAAATTAATCCAAAAAAGAGGATTAAAGACAAAAATAATGAATAAGGACTTTGTAAGATATTTGCTTCAA
>MDTE01117285.1_pt1 | contig 13533 bp, 12 predicted proteins | sample 811231 | NCBI WGS metagenome assembly MDTE01 (sample SAMN05326651, study PRJNA326480) | marine metagenome | isolation source: seawater | place: Indian Ocean: Red Sea | collected 2010
AATTTTTTAGTATTTGTAATAAGTCATAATCTAATGCAAGATAATATTCATTTGAACCGCCTCTTTTTGTATTAAAACTATCTAAAAACTGTTGATCATTTAATCCAAAACCTAATGAAAAACCGATCAAATGACCTTTATCTCTAAATGGAAAAATAGAAACCCAGTATGTTTGATTGACATAGTCATTATGATAGTCATATTTTCCTGGTGGACTTTGAGGTTTTTGTTGTTCTCCAATTATCCAATATTGATCACTTTTTTTATAATAACTTAGTTTAAAATCAATATACTTCATTGGTTTTAAATATCTCTTTGATAGAGGAACTAATGAGCCAAAAGATCCTGAAATTAAATCCCATTTACTAAAGCCCCAATTAGGAGCATATGCATCTTTCATTTCTATTCCTAATTGCACAAATATTCCCATCGCCGCCCCATATATATAGGATTTTTTTTCATCAACACCTGACCATTGTAAAGAATTTTGAAATACATCAGAAACTAAAACTCCACCAAAAAAATGACCTGCCTTATCTACATTTAAAGCATACCTTAAATCACTGCCATCATCAAAATGAAAAGTAGATTTATTATCTATCCACCACGAATTTTGAAGAAATAAATAAGATACCCCTAAAGAAGCAGCGGTTCCTGCATAAACTAAATTTAATTTATTTTTATTAATTGAAATACTATCATTTTGAGAAAGTAAGTTCAATGGTAAAAAGAAAAATAAAATAATAGTTTTATTCATATAATAGGCAAATTATTACATTTGTTACAAATCTAAATAATGTTTAATAAATCAAAAAATAACACTCAAAAACTTTACGGTAAACTTGAAATTATTTGTGGATCAATGTTTTCTGGTAAAACCAAAGAGCTTATTGCAAGATTAAAGAAAGCAAAAAAAGACAAACTAATAACAATGGTAATTAAACCTAAAATTGATACTAGATACGATAAAAATAAAATTGTTTCTCATGACAAAAAGTCCATTGCATCTAAAGTAACTAACTCATGTGATGATATTGTTCAATTTTCACTTCAAGCACAAGTAGTTGGAATAGATGAAGCTCAATTTTATAATAATGACCTGATTTATTCTTGTCAAAAATTAATTAGTTTGGGAAAAAGAGTTATTATTGCAGGACTAGATATGGATTACTCAGGGAAACCATTCCATCCGATACCTGAATTAATGGCAATTGCAGATAAAGTCACAAAACTTCATGCTAAATGTGAAAATTGTAACAATGATGCTCTTTTTTCTAAAAGAAAAAACTATGATAAAAGTTTAATTCAACTTGGAGAGAAAAATAATTATATTCCTTTATGTCGAACTTGTTTCAATGAAAGCTGCTAATTAAAATGCACGAAACCGTATTACATATTAATCTCAAACAATTAAAAGATAATTTAAATTTTTTTAAAAAAAAATTAAAAAAAAGCACTGAAATTATTGCTATAGTTAAAGCATCAGCTTATGGATTAGGAGATGTTAAAGTTGCAAGATTTCTTGAATCAATTAAAATAAAACATTTTTGGGTAGCTGATTTTGAAGAAGGCATAACACTTAGAAAAAGCGGTATTCAAGGAAGTATTATTGTCGCAAATCCTGGTGTTAAATCGATAAGTAAAATTAGAGCTTTCGATTTAGAACCTGTAATTTTTAATCAAAAGTTACTTAATCTTTATTCAACCAATAAACATGAATTTAATATTCATATAAAATTTAATACTGGAATGAATAGATATGGCTTTTCCTTTAATGAGATAAAAAAAATTACTGAAACATTAAAAAAATCTAAAAATTTAAATGTAAAATCAATTTGTTCACACTTAGCTAGCTCGGACAATAATAATGAAAAAAATTCCACATTAAATCAAATAAAATTATTTAATAAAATAAGTGATAAAATGTCTTCTAAACTTAAATACCCAATTAAAAGACATATTTTAAACACTAATGGAATATTAAATTATTCAGAATACCAGTTTGAAATGGTTAGAATAGGTATAGGATTATTTGGATTAAATCAACAACCCGAACTAAAAGAAATTACTAAACTTACTACATCAATAGCTCAAATTAGAGAAATTAATAAAGGAGAATCAGTAGGATATAATAATTCCTTTATTGCAAATAAAAAAATGTTAATTGCTGTAGTTCCAGTAGGTTATGCAGATGGGTTTAATAGAAAACTAGGTGGTAAAGGTTTTGTTTTAATTAATAAAGTTAAATGTCCAGTTATCGGGCAAGTTAGTATGGATAGCTTTATAACTGATGTGTCTTTTGCTAATGCTAATGAAGGTGATGAAGTAACTATATTTGGTCCAAACCTAACTATTCATAATTTAGCTAATATGTTAGATACAATTCCCTACGAAATCCTGGCGACAATTAATAAAAGAATTAAAAGAATATATATATCTTAATTACATATTTGTATTTAAGATATTATTATATTTTTCAGAATCCTGAATTAAAGATATTGCTTCTTTTACATCTTGATCATATTTAAGAGAATTTTCTAATCTACCTCTTTGAAGTGTATATCTGCTGATTATTTCTCCCTCTAAAATTTGAGATATTTCTTTTTTGAATTTAAGTATGTCATTATTTTTACTAGAATCCATTTTTGCTTTTAAGATATTAATTTCTGATTTCAAATCAGAGAAGTATTTTTCTTTTTCAGCATCTTTAATCATTTTATTTAAAGCTTTTTCAGTTTTTGTTTCATATTGATACTCTTTATTTTTTAGAAACTCCACGAACTCATTATAAAGACTATCATTAATATTAAAATTTTTAATCGAACTATTTTTATAATAAAATTCATTTGCAAAATCAAAAATTAATCTTTTAGACATAATACTAGCTAAAATATTACTGTATTTTTTTCTTTCTAAAACAATATCTGGATTTATACCACCTCCATCTAAAACAACTCGTCCGTTTAATGTTTTAAACTCTTTTTTTAATGAGTCTGCTATTTGGCCAACACTACCATCCTCATTTCGATTAGAATAATCAACAGAATTAATACATCTTCCGCTTGGAATGTAGTACTTGGCAATGGTAACTTTAAGTTGTGAATTATATGTTAATTTTCTAGTTTGTTGAACCAAACCTTTACCAAAGGTTCTTTGACCAATTAAAACCCCCCTATCTAAATCTTGAACTGCACCAGAAACAATTTCTGAAGCAGATGCAGATCGGCTATCAACTAGTATTACTAGAGGTATTTTAGTATCAAGTGGTTCTTTCGTTGTTTTATATAATTTATCCCAGTCAGCTATTTTACCTTTTGTGCTAACAACTAATAACCCTTTATCTATAAATAAATTTGTTACATCAACAGCTTCATTTAAAAGACCTCCTGGATTACCTCTTAAATCAAATATTAAGCCTTTTAAACTTTTATCTTTATTGATTTTATTGAATGCTTCAGCTACTTCGTTACTAACATTTCTGTGAAAGGCATTTAACTTAATATAACCAATATTATCTTCGATTTCACCAAAAAATGGAACGCTTTTAATTTTTACTTCCTCTCTAATTAAATCAAATTCTAATGGCTTGTCTTCTCCTAATCTTTCAACCAACAACTTTACAGAAGTATTGGGCTGTCCTTTTAACACTTTACTTACATCTTCAGTACTTTTGCCTTTAACAGATTTTTTATTAACTTTTAAAATCTTATCTCCAGGGATTAAACCAGCTTTATTAGCAGGAAATCCCTCATAAGGTTCAGAAATAATAATATAATCACCTCTTTTTGAAATAATAGCCCCTATTCCACCATATTGACCAGTTGTCATGAATTTAAAATCTTCCATCTCAGATTCAGGAATATATGTTGTATATGGGTCCAATGACTCAAGCATCGCATCAATCGCTGTCTTCATTAAACTACCTGGATCAACTTCATCTACATAAAAAACATTTAATTCTCTATATAAAGTAGTGAAGATGTCTAGATTTTTAGAAATTTCAAAATAATTATCTACAAACCTCAAAGAAAAAATAGAGGTTAACACTAAAACTATTATTAAAATAAATTTGTTTGTTTTTTTCATGTTTTAAAATTTATGGAACCGGATCATATCCATCACCTCCAAACGGATGACAAGACCCTATTCTTTTAATCGATAACCAAACTCCTTTTATTATACCATATTTTTTTATTGCAATTAGACAATACTCAGAACAAGTGGGAGTATATCTACATCTTGCTGGTAAAAAAGGAGATAACATTGTTTTATATATTTTAATTAAGAAAACGAATATTTTAATAAATAAATAATTCATGTTAATTTTATTAAACGTTCTAAAATCACACTTATTTTATTATTTATTGTCTTAAAGTCATATTCTTTGTTGTCTATAAATATAAATAAAATATGAATTTTATTTTTCTGTTTTGAGAGGTGGTTTTTTAACCTCATACTATTAGTTCTAAATGATTCTCTTATATATCTTTTAATTAAATTTCTGTTTACAGCTTTAGGAAACCTTTTCTTTGGAACAGAAATTGCTACTTTTATATTAGAATTATCATTATTTAATTTTCTCCAATGTGTCTGAATCGGCAATACAGTGAAATTATTTCCTTTTAAAAATAATTGCTCTATACTTTTTTTATTTATAAGTTTATTTTCTTTCTTAAAAGTATGCATAGACATCTTTTATTAAAATATATTCTTTTGAGAATATACTACTATCGCTTGTTTACTTGTTTAATATATTGCTCCAGAGCCATCGTCATAGATGGTGCTTTCTTGCTTGGTGCTATAACACTTACTTTTAAGCCGGCTTTTTCTACAGCTTGGACCGTGGTTGTTCCAAAAGCAGCTATTCGTGTGTCATTCTGTTGAAAATCAGGGAAGTTTTGATATAAACTCTTAATACCTGATGGGCTATAAAAAACCAACATATCATAAAATACATTTTCTAAATCTGATAAATCACTACAAACTGTTCTGTACATAACAGCCTTTGTAAAATCAAATTCATTATCTGCTAAAAATTGAGGAATTGATTCTTTTAATATATCAGAGCAGGGTAATAAAAATTTACACTCTTTATGTTTTTTTAAAATAGATAATAGATCTTCTATTTTTTGTTTGCCAATAAAAATTTTTCTTTTTCGATATACAATATATTTTTGAAGATAATATGCAATTGCCTCTGAAACACAAAAATACTTTAAATCATCAGGGACAGTTATTCTAGTTGCTTCACACATTCTAAAAAAATGATCCATCGCATTTTTACTAGTAAAAATTACTGCATTGTGGCTTAAAATGCTGATTTTTTGTTGTCTAAATTCCTTAGCAGTTAGGCCCTCTACATGAATAAAAGGACGAAAATCAACCTTAACTTTTAATTTTTTAGCCAAAGGAAAGTATGGAGACTTTTCAGATTCTGGCTTTGGTTGTGAAACTAAAATTGTTTTTACTTTTTTATCCTTCACTTAAATTAAATTTTTGTTTTTATCAAAAAAAAACCATGTTCAGTTAGAACAAAAAATATTTTATTACTACTATTAATGGTAATATTTCTAATGTGCAAAGGTATATAAATAAATGAGTTTTTGAAAATGAACTTTTAAAAATACCCAAATATATCATGCGTAAATACTTAATTAAAAACAATAAACAATATATTACTATAGATAAATTTAAAATAATGATTGGGTTAAATGGACTATATATAGAGAGAATTAAAAAAGGAAATACAATAATCCCAGAAACTTTTTCATATATAAATGAAATGAAGATTACCTCTTCAAAATGATAACTTTTCTGAAAAACATGACCGATCCATTGAATAAATAAATATTTTAAATAAAAAAAAACTAAAAGTATTGAGAAGATTTTAAAAATTCTATATATACTCCAATCATAGTATCCCCATGAAGGATGAGATGAAATAAAAGAAACCACTAAGGAAGAAACAATTAATAAATATTTAGAAATATTAGTATTAATTGTAAGCTTAAATAACTGACTTAAATAGTGCTGATTAAATATTCCTCTAAGCATTAATGACATTTGTTTTCTAAACAATACTCTTAATAATGCTATAGTCATGAAAATAAAGAGTAAGAAAATAAAAACCCATTCATCATTAATCTTGTTATATTTAACTAATTCAAACATCTATTTTTCTCTTGTATATTCAATTAAAAATTTGTTTTTAAAGCAATTTAATGATTAATCGTAAATTATTCAATAATTTTGTACTGTATTAAAAAACTAAAAAAATGGATTTATTTCAAGCACCTGATTACTTTAAATTAGACGAATTACTGTCTGAAGAACATAAATTAGTACGAAATGCAACAAGAGAATGGGTTAAAAAAGAGGTCTCTCCAATAATTGAGGATGCATGCCAAAAAGCAGAGTTTCCTAAACATCTTATAAAAGGCTTAGCAGAAGTCGGAGCATTTGGTCCTTATATTCCATTAAATTATGGAGGAGCTGAATTAGATCAAATATCATATGGTTTAATTATGCAAGAATTAGAAAGAGGAGATAGTGGAATTCGTTCAACTGCATCTGTGCAATCTTCTCTAGTAATGTATCCTATTTGGAAGTATGGTAGTGAACAACAAAAGAAAAAATATCTTCCTAAACTTGCCACAGGAGAATTTATTGGTTGTTTTGGCTTAACTGAACCGGATTTCGGTTCTAACCCAGGAGGTATGGTAACAAATATAAAAGATGAAGGAGATTTCTTTTTATTGAATGGAGCAAAAATGTGGATTTCTAATTCACCATTTGCAGATATTGCGATAGTATGGGCAAAAAATGAAGAAGGAAGAATTAAAGGATTAATAGTTGAAAGAGGTATGGAAGGATTTTCAACTCCAGAAACACATGGAAAGTGGAGCTTAAGAGCTTCTTCGACAGGAGAATTAGTTTTTGATAATGTGAAAGTGCCTAAAGAAAATATTTTACCAAATAAAGATGGCCTAGGAGCACCTCTTGGATGTTTAGACTCGGCTCGTTATGGAATCGCATGGGGAGCTATAGGTGCAGCTATGGATTGTTATGATACTGCATTAAGGTATTCAAAAGAGCGTATTCAATTTGGTAAACCAATTGCCAGCTTTCAGTTACAACAAAAAAAACTTGCTGAAATGATTACTGAAATAACAAAAGCTCAATTTATTACATGGAGATTGGGTGTTTTAAAAAATGAAGATAGAGCAACTACAGCTCAAATTTCGATGTGTAAAAGAAATAACGTTGAGATGGCATTAAAAATTACTAGAGAAGCTCGTCAAATTTTAGGTGGTATGGGAATCACTGGAGAATATCCTATTATGAGGCACATGATGAATCTAGAGTCTGTAATAACATATGAAGGAACACATGATATACATTTATTAATTACAGGACTTGATATTACAGGTCAAAATGCCTTCAAATAATTTAGCTCGAAGTTTTAATAGATACACAAAAGATAATTCTTGAATTAATAAAAACCCCCACTAAAAATTAGGGGTTAGTAAGCTATCCTTCACAGCTAGAACATTCTTTGTTTTGTTTAAATTTTTGTGCAGCATTCATGCTGTGTTGGTAGTATAAAGATTTTAAACCTAGTTTCCAGGCGGTTACATACAACTTATTTATTTCCTTTGCAGACATATCGGGATGAATCATTAAATTTAATGACTGACCTTGATCAATATGATTTTGTCTATTAGCAGCTTGATAAATAATATTCATTTGATCAATTTCAGAATATGTTTTGAAAACTTCTTTTTCTTGATCTGTTAAAAAATCTAGTTGTTGAACAGAACCATCATGATCCCTTATATTTCTCCAAACATCAGATGTATTTTTGTTTTTTTCTTCTAACAACTTAACCAAATATGGATTCTTGATTGTTGTTTTAACTTTTGCAATATCTTTAACATAAATATTAGACCATATTGGTTCTATACCTTGTGAAACTTGACCTAAAATAAATGCTGATGATGTAGTCGGTGCGACAGCATTTAATGTAGTGTTACGCCTACCATACCCTTTTAGTGTTTTTGGTTCCCCAAATAATTTTGCAAGCTCTGAAGATGCTTTATAAGAAGCTACCTTGATGTGTTTAAAAATAGTACTGTTAAGATCAAAAGCTTCTTGACTATCAAATGATAACATTTTTGACTGTAAATAAGAATGCCAGCCTAAAACACCTAATCCTAATGCTCTATTTTCTTTTGCAAAATTATACGCTCTTTGCATAAATAAAAAAGTTTGCTGATCATCTAAATCACTTGAATTTTTGTATAGCTCAAGTTTATCTGTAAATTCAGTTATTACAGCATCTAAAAAGTACACCATGGTTTCAACAGCATCAGTGTTTTTCCACTTATCATAATGTAATAGGTTTAACGAGGACAAACAACAAACAAAAGACCAATCAGAATTTGACGGTAACATAATCTCAGTACATAAATTACTAGCTACAATCTTGTATCCATTTTCCTTATAAACTTTTGGAGCTCCCATATTAGCTTTATCAGTGAAGAAAATGTAAGGATAACCTATTTCTCCTCTTCTTTGAATAACTTTTGCCCAAATATTTCTTTTATCTACGTCACCATCTATCATTTCTTGCATCCACTTATCCGTTACAGTAACACCATGTGTTAGCTCTTGTATTGGGTTGCCTTCTGTTCCTATTTCTAAAAACTCATTAATGTCTTTGTGTTCAACAGGTAAATATGGTGAGAAACGCCCTCTTCGCACAGAGCCTTGACTAACTACATCAACCATGGTCTCAAATAATTGCATTATATGTACAGCTCCTGAAGCTTGACCATTATTTTTAACAGAGGATCCTCTATGACGTATATTGCCAAAATATCCAGAAGTGCCACCACCAAGTTTAGACATCATTCCTACTTCGGACTGAGTATATAATATGTTCCCCATATCATCTGCAACATTTGATCCAAAGCAACTTATCGGCAATCCTCTTTTTTTTCCAAAATTTGACCAAACAGGCGAAGACAATGAAAAGAAGCCTTGAGACATATAATCATAGAATTTATCAGCATATCCTGGAAGGCCTAATATCTTTTCAGCGTGTTCTGCTATTTCTCTAATTCGAACCTCTGCTTTTGTATTTGGATCAATATAGCCAGAAGCTAAAAAATTTCTGCTATGTTCTGTTAACCAAAAAAAAGGTGATTTGTTTTCTTTAATCTTGTTGGTAGAGCTTAACTCAATAGTGTTTTCTTCAATACTCATAAAAAATATTTTTATTTGTTAAAATAAATCATCAGCGGTAATACTTTGTGTTCTTTTACTGTAATTAATGGATCTTTTGACAAAAAAGTCTCCATGTTTTGTTCCGATAATCTCATCATCAAACCATTCTGTTTTTGCTAATAATTCTTTGTCAATAGCAAACACACTCCCTACACCAATACTTTCTAATGATTTATTAAATCTGTCTTTGAGAAACTCATTTATTACATCTTTAGGTAAAAAATCTAATTCGCCTTTTTCAAAGATCCAATCTACAATTGCACTTTCGGCCTCAAAGGCTTCTTTGCACATTTGCTGGATTTTACTACTAAACATTACATCAAACCAATCAGGGTTTTCTTGTTTAATGATTTTAATTAAATCTATTCCAAAATCTCCATGTATTTGCTCTTCTTTGGATGTAGCTTCTACAACATTAGATATGCCTTTAAGCATATTTTTATGTTTGTTAAATGCCATGATAATTAAAAATTGTGAAAACAATGAAACATGTTCTATGAATAAAGAAAAGAGGAGCACTGATTCTGCATAATCTTTATTTTTTTCACTTTTAGAAGTAGCTAGAGCTGTTTGAAGATACCTAACTCTCTTCATTATAACAGGGTTCTTTTTGATTTCTTCAAATTCATTATTTAAGCCAAGTATTTCAAGTAAATGAGAATAAGCGTCTGCATGTCGCACCTCGCTTTCAGCAAAAGTGGCCCCAACCGACCCAACTTCAGGCTTAGGTATTTTATGATATATATCTCCCCAAAAGCTTTTCACAGCAACTTCAATTTGTGAAATAGCTAACATTGTATTTTTAATGGCATTCTTCTCTACTTCATTTAGCTTTGTTTTAAAATCCTGAATATCGCTAGTAAAATTAAACTCAGTATGTATCCAATATGAATGACGTATTGCAGGAACATATTCATATAACTCAGGATATTCATAAGGTTTAAGATTAAGTCTTTTTTCAAATACATTTCTTTCTCTTTTAGAATTTTGTTTTTGCCTGTAAAGTATATAGCTTTTGGCAACGTCAAAATGTTTAGAAGCCATAAGCTCCTGTTCAACTATATCCTGAATTTCTTCTATATTAGGAACATAATTTTTAAGCACTTTTTTTCTTTCTAGCAACTCGAAATTTACACTTGCTGCAATTTTAATTGCTTCTTGTTGATCATCTTTACCAACAGACAACATTGCTTCTAAAATAGCGTTTGTTATTTTGTCTAATTTAAATGGTTTCTTTGTTTGATCTCTCTTAAAAATATATGATATCTTCATAATAAATATTTCTTAAAAATTAAGCCAAAAATTCTATGCACAGATGAATTTTCTTCTATGTAAAGCTTCTTAAATAAATTTATTTTTGTTAAGCAACTATATTCTTATTTACAAAGTGCGACGAACATAGTAGATTCTATTAAGAGCATTTAACGACACAAATTTTTCAAAAAAAATTGGTCTTTGCAATTCATTTTTATTCACAATAAAATTAAGTTTTTAACAACTTAAGCAGCTGGAAAATGTGTGGATAATCTAGAAAAAATACATATGGATAGTTCACGGAATTATTTATCAACGAAATATTAACAGTTATTAAAATTTCAAGAAAAAAATTATCGCCGAATTCGGCTTTTTTTTAGTTGAAGTGCAACCTCACAAAGCTTAGTATACCAAGTTTTACCAAAAGCTCTAATAAACGCATCTTTTAAAAAAATATACACTGGTATTTTTAATTTTTCTCCTAACTTACAAGCTGAACTACAAACCTTTATCTCCTCATAATTAACTGCATCAAAATCTCTATATTTTTTTACTCTTGCAGGAAATAAATGACAAGAAATAGGCTTTTTGAAATCGATTTTTCCTGAATTATACGCTTTTTCGATTGCACACTTTGCAATACCTTTATTAAAATATACAAATGCACACTCATTATTTGAAACTAATGGAGTTGTTTTATCCCCATCAGAATCAATCACATAAACCCCTTGCTTATTAACTTCCGCAACACCTTCTTTTCTCATAAAAGGCTTAATTTTTGAATATAACTTCTTTAAAATATTCACCTCACTTTTATTAAGTGGTGCTCCTGCGTCTCCTTCAACACAACATGCCCCTTTACACGCATTTAAATCACACGTAAACTTATTTTCGAAAATTTCAAAAGAAATTATTTTATCATCAATCTGAATCATTTTATAAAAGTACACAAGAAATTTATTTTATGAAATAGGATTATGTGTATGTTTGTAAAATGAAAAATAATACTGATATATTTAAAAAAATTATTTCACATACAAAAGAATATGGATTTATTTTTCAATCTAGTGAAATATACGACAATCTTGCTGCTGTTTATGATTATGGCCCATTTGGATCAGAATTAAAAAATAATATTAAAACATATTGGTGGAAAGCAATGGTAAATATGAATGAAAATATTGTAGGAATTGATAGTGCCATATTCATGCATCCTCAAACATGGGAAGCTTCTGGTCATACAAAAGCATTTAATGATCCTCTTATAGATAACAAAGATTCAAAAAAAAGATATCGAGCTGATGTTTTAATTGAAGATCATATCATTAAGATTGAAAATAAAATAAACAAAGAGATTAACAAGGCCAAAAAAAGATTTGGAAAACAATTTAATAAAGAAGTTTTTATTAGCACCAATGATAGAATTATAAAATACAAAGAGAAAATCAAACTTATAAGTCAACGTTTAAATATAGCTCTTGAAAAAAAGAATTTAGAAGATTTAAACTCATTAATAACCGAACTAGAAATATCTTGCCCTGTTTCAGGCTCAAAAAACTGGACTGAGGTAAGGCAATTTAATTTAATGTTTAAAACTAAGGTTGGAGCCATTGCTGAAAGCAACTCAGATTTATACTTAAGACCAGAAACAGCTCAAGGTATCTTTGTAAACTTTTTAAATGTTCAAAAAACAGCGAGAATGAAAATTCCATTTGGTATTGCACAAATTGGAAAAGCGTTTAGAAATGAAATTGTGGCAAGACAGTTTATTTTTAGAATGAGAGAATTTGAGCAAATGGAAATGCAATTTTTTGTTAAACCTGGTGACGAAAAAAAATGGTATGAACATTGGAAAGAAGCAAGAATGGAGTGGCATAAAAAAATTGGATTTGAAAAAAATAGCTTTAGATTTCATGATCATGAAAATTTAGCTCATTATGCTAATGCAGCATGTGATATTGAGTTTAATTTTCCATTTGGATTCAAAGAATTAGAAGGAATTCACTCAAGAACTGATTATGATTTAAAAAAACATGAAGAATTTTCTGGAAAAAAAATTCAATATTTTGACCCAGAAATTAATAAAAACTACACTCCTTTTGTAGTTGAAACATCACTAGGGTTAGATAGAATGTTTTTAGCTGTTTTGAGTAATTCTTACAGAGAAGAAAAAATAAATGATGAATATAGAATATACTTAAAGCTTCCACCTGTACTAGCTCCTGTAAAAATAGCAGTGCTGCCGCTAACTAAAAAAGATGGTCTACCATCAAAAGCTAAAGAAATCATGGGTGAATTAAAGTTATATTACAATTGCCAATATGAAGAAAAAGACTCGATTGGAAAAAGGTACAGAAGACAAGATGCTATTGGAACACCTTTTTGTATTACAGTCGATCATGAATCTTTAAAAAATAATACCGTGACATTAAGAGATAGAGATACTATGGAGCAAAAAAGAATAACTTTAGCAGATGCTAAGAAAATTATTAGTAAAAAAGTTGATTATAATGAATACCTGTAATTTATAAATTATTATGCCTATTCATTGTCTCTGATAAACCAATTGAAGCAAAATCAAGAATTACATTAGCTGCCTTTTTTATATGTTCATTTAAAGTGATCTGTTCTGTCTTATTCCATTGGCTTAGAACATAATTTGATTGGCCTCCTTTTAAAAAATCTTTTCCCACTCCAAACTTTAGTCTTGCATAACTTTTATTTCCAATTTTTTCTTCTATACTTTTCAAACCATTATGACCAGCGTCACCTCCCTTTCCTTTAATTCTTAATAATCCATATGGTAATGAAATATCATCGTTTATAACTAACAATTTTTTTTGGTCTAAACTAAGTTTCTGAAGCCAAAAATTTACAGCTTTTCCACTAAGATTCATATATGTAGATGGTTTTAATAAAAAATACTGTCTCGCTTTAAATTTAAACATTGTAATGTAACCATAACGATCTTCTTTAAAGTCAACTTTAAAC
>MDTE01198893.1_pt1 | contig 13533 bp, 16 predicted proteins | sample 811231 | NCBI WGS metagenome assembly MDTE01 (sample SAMN05326651, study PRJNA326480) | marine metagenome | isolation source: seawater | place: Indian Ocean: Red Sea | collected 2010
AAGTACTATGTGCATTATTTAAGCTTAATTTATGTGTCATTCTGACCCTAGAAATCTTTAAAATATGGTTTTATTTAATAATTATATTATAAGCACTTACATAAATGAGCAAAGAAGAAAAAAAAGTTAACAGAAGAGATTTTTTATTTACAGCTAGCTATACAGTAGGAGCAGTGGGGGTTGGAGCAGTAATTTGGCCAATGATTGATCAAATGAATCCTGACAAAGCTCAACAAGCCCTAGCTACTACTGAAGTTGACATTAGCAATATAGAACCTGGCAAATCTATAACTGTCTTATGGAGAGGAAAGCCAGTATTTTTAAAAAGAAGAACTTCAGAGGAAATAGCAGAGGCAAGAGCAGTAAAATTGGACGATTTGCCTGATCCTCAAAAGGATGAAGATAGAGTAAAAGAAGGCAAAGACGAATGGTTAGTCATGTTAGGGGTTTGTACACACCTTGGATGTGTGCCTTTAAAAGATAAAGGAGATTTTAACGGCTGGTTTTGTCCTTGTCATGGTTCTCATTACGATGTATCAGGAAGGATCAGAAAAGGACCAGCGCCAACAAACATGGAAATACCAAAGTTTGAATTTGTTGATAGTAATACAATTAAAATTGGATAAGAAATTATGAGTGAGCAGGAATACGTACCGAAATCTAAAGCAGGGAAATGGCTTAACGACCGTTTGCCATTACTCACTCTTGGAGCACACCTAACAGATTATCCTACCCCAAAAAATTTAAATTATTGGTGGACCTTTGGAGGAATTTTAACTTTTTGTTTGATAACTCAAATTGTTACTGGAATTGTTTTAGCGATGCATTATGTAGCTCATGCAGATTTAGCTTTTGCAAGTGTCGAACACATAATGAGAGACGTAAATTATGGATGGTTAATTAGATACATTCATAGTAATGGAGCTTCGATGTTTTTCTTAGCAGTCTATATTCACATTTTTAGATCTTTATTTTACGGATCATATAAATCACCTAGAGAAGTGATTTGGATTATTGGTCTTATGATTTACCTATTAATGATGGCGGCAGCTTTTATGGGTTATGTGTTACCTTGGGGTCAAATGAGTTTTTGGGGAGCAACAGTGATAACTAATCTGTTTAGCGCAATTCCATTAGTTGGAGACAGTATTACAACTTGGCTTTGGGGTGCTTATTCTGTTGACAATCCTACATTAAACAGATTCTTCAGCTTACATTACTTAATTCCGTTTTTAATCTTAGGATTGGTCGTTTTACACATTTGGGCTTTACATGTTCCTGGCAACAATAATCCTGTTGGTATAGATATAAAGAAACCATCCAAAGATACGGTTCCGTTTCACCCGTATATTACAATTAAAGACGCTTTTGCTCTATTAGTATTTATGATTATATTTGCTGGGTTTGTTTTCTTTACGCCCAATGTTTTAGGACATTCAGACAATTATATTCCAGCTAACCCATTAGTTACTCCCGCACACATAGTGCCCGAATGGTATTTGCTTCCGTTCTATGCAATTTTAAGATCAGTGCCTGACAAGTTAGGAGGAGTAATTTTAATGTTTAGTGCAATTTTTATTTTGTTTGTGCTGCCTTGGCTAGACACATCAAAAGTAAGATCTGCAGTTTTCAGACCAATATACAGACAATTTTTCTGGATACTGGTTATAGATGTTCTAATGCTAGGTTATGTAGGCGCAATGCCAGCAGAAGGAATTTATTTAGTATTAGCTAGAGTAGGTACTATTTATTATTTCCTACATTTTATTATTGTTATGCCAGTTGTTGGATATTTGGAGAAAACTGACCCAATACCGATGAGCATTTCAGAACCAGTTTTGTCTGGTGGTGCTGAACCATCCATAGCTAGGAAGGTTAATGATAAAGTCTAACTTAAAATTATTCTTTTTATCTTTTTTATTACTAATCTCATTTAAACCCCTGCAAAGTGCCGAAATGGTAGAGCCTATAAAAGTAAATTGGAGTTTTAAAGGTTTAACAGGAACTTTCGATAGAGCATCATTACAGAGAGGCTTTCAAGTTTATAAAGAAGTATGTGCTTCTTGTCACTCAATGCAATATTTAAGCTACAGAAATCTAGGAGAACCTGGTGGACCTGAGTTTTCAGAGCAAGAGGTAAAAGCTATAGCAGCTAGCTTTGAGATCGAGGATGGTCCTGACTCACAAGGAGAAATGTTTACTAGACCAGGAAGGCCCTCAGATAAATTCAAAAGCCCGTATCCAAATGTTCAAGCAGCAGCTGCAGCTAATGGCGGAGCTTACCCGCCAGATATGTCAGTTTTAGTCAAAGCAAGAAAAGGTGGGGCTAATTATATTTATTCAGTATTAGTTGGTTACGAAGATCCTCCTCCAGGAGTAAACCTTGATGACGGTGTTTATTACAATAAGTATATGGTTGGAAATAAAATTAAAATGCCCAATAATTTGATGGATGGTTTGGTTGAGTATGCTGATGGGACAGAGTCTACTGTAGATCAAATGGCTAAAGATGTAACAACTTTTCTAGCATGGGCAGCTGAACCTGAACTTGAAGAAAGACATAAAACAGGTGTTAAAGTAATTATTTATTTATTACTTTTAACAATTTTAGTTTACTTGAGTATGAAAAAAATATGGTCAAGGGTTGACTCTGAAATATAAAACATCTCCATCCTTAACAACATAATCTTTACCTTCAATTCTTAGTTTACCATTTTCTTTACACTTTTCAGTACTACCGTACTTAATAAATTCTTCACAAGTCACAGCTTCTGCTCGAATAAAGTTTTTCTCAAAATCTGTATGAATTATACTCGCGGCCTTAGGGGCAAAAGTATTTTTCTTAACTGTCCATGCTCTACTTTCTTCTGGGCCTGAGGTAAAAAAAGTATCTAATTTTAAAAGATCATAACCTTCTTTGATAAGTTGGTTGAGACCTGTCTTATTTAATCCAATATCTTGCATAAATGATTCCTTTTCATTCTTATCAAGACCTGAAAGTTGATCTTCAATATCAGCACAGATATAAATTATTTTTTCATTTGGGTATTTTTTTTTAACTTGCTCTGTATAATTATTTCCTGACGGTAAGCTGTCTTCATCAACATTACATACAATTATTTTTGGTTTAATACTTAATATTCCAATACTCGCTAAAAATTTTTCCTCTTCTAAGTTGCCTGAAGTTGCCTCCTTTCCATTACTAAGTAGTTTAAATGTTTGTTCTAAAAGCTGTATTTCCTTTGTACTCATTGATCTTTTCTTTGCTTTTTCAAGTTTTTTTTCAACAATATCTAAATCGGAGAGAATTATTTCAGTCTTAATTGTTTCTATATCATCTGTTGGACTTATTTTAGAGTTTACATGAGTTATTTTTTCTGAGTCGAAGCATCTGACTAAGTGAATTATTGCATCTACTTCTCTTATGTGAGAAAGAAACTTATTTCCCAATCCCTCACCTTTAGATGCTCCTTTTACTAATCCTGCAATATCTACAAAAGTGATGTTTGTGTAAATTTTTTTTTTTGATTTAGAAAGATTTGCTAATTGATCTAACCTCTCATCAACCACATCGACTATTCCTATATTAGGATCGATAGTGCAAAAAGGAAAATTTGCAGCCTCTGCATTTTTTGATGCAGTTAAAGCATTGAATAAGGTCGATTTACCAACATTAGGTAAACCAACTATTCCACATTTAAATCCCATTTAGATTTTGATTAACCTTACTAGAAAATAAATCAATTTTTTTATCTATAAGTGTAGGAATCTGTTTAACAATATTTTCTGTAATTTCTTTAATTTTTTCCTCTTCATCTTCTTTAAAATCCTCTAGAACATGATTATTAACTTTCTTTTTTTGTTTTGGGTGGCCGATCCCTATTCTAACTCTAGAATAATCTTTTCCAATAAATTTATCTATCGACTCAATTCCATTATGACCAGCGCTTGTTCCACCAAATTTAGCTTTGATTTTTCCAAAATCTATATCCATGTCATCATGAAATACAATTACATCTTTTGCATCTATTTTAAAATAATCTATAAGCTCTTTAATTGCAGTACCAGAATTATTCATAAATGTTAAAGGCTTGATCGCATAAATTTTTTTTTCATCTATTTTGCCAGTAGTGAGCAGTCCTTTAAATTTTGGTTTTTGCTTTGAGAGTTTGAAATGAGAGTTTATTGCATCAATTATCTTGAAGCCAATATTGTGTCTTGTATTTGTGTAATTGGAACCTGGATTACCTAATCCAACAAGTAGAAGCATATTAATTATTTCTTTTCAGATGGTTTTTTATCCGGGGACTTTTTATCATCAGGTTTTTTCTCGTTTGCTCCGTCTTTACCTTTGTCATCTTTCTTAGCAGGATCCCCATCTTTTGATGTTGTTTCGGCCCCTTCTGCGGCAACTTCTCCTTCAGCACCCTCAGCCGGTGTTTCTTCTGCAGGTTTTTCTGGCTCCTTAATAACGGTAGGCGCTGCCACTGTAGCAACTACGAAATCTCTACCTATGATAGTTGGAGTTACATTCTCAGGAAGTTTTACTGCTGAAATTTTAATACTCGTTCCAATGTCAGTTCCAGTTAAATCCACAACAATTTCATCCGGAATATTTTCTGCGGGACATTTTAATTCAACTTTTCTTCTTACTATATTTAAAACCCCGCCTCTTTTCAAACCCGGGGATTCTGGATGATTAATAAATTTGACAGGAATTTCTAAAATTATTTTTTTTCCTGTAATAATTCTCATAAAATCGATATGAATAGGCTCCTCAGAGACCACATGATAAGACACGTCCCTTGGAATCACTTTTTCTTTTTTGCCGTCTATTTCTATCTCTAAAACCTTCGATAAAAAGGTTTCAGAATTAATTAAATTTGAAATATCCTTTTTGCTAATAGAGATATTTTTGTTCGGATCTTTACCTCCATATAAAATAGCTGGAATATATCCCTCCGACCTTAATTTGTTATTTGAACCAGAGGATAAACTTTCTCTTTTTGTAGCCTTTAAGTTATTCATAATTTACAAGAAAGGGTATATAACCCATGATGTTAATCAAAACAAGTATTAATTAAATAAATCCGATACAGAATTTGAGTTTGCTATTCGTTTTATTGCTTCAGACATTAATGAAGATATAGATAATACCTCAATTTTGCTGTTATTGTTAATTTTTTTTGTATTATCAATAGTATCAGTGACAATAAGTTTCTTTATTTTTGAATTTTTGATTTTTTTTGCCGCATCACCACTTAATACTCCATGTGAAATGAAAACATAAACTTCATTAGCCCCATTCTTTTTTAAAGCATCAACAGCATTCACAATTGTACCTCCACTGTCAATTATATCATCAACAATAATACAAGTTTTATTTTTTATGTTACCTAAAATATTCATAACCTCTGATTTGCCAGGCGCCGGCCTTCTTTTGTCAATAATTGCAAGATCAGCTTTTATTCTATTAGCTAAATCTCTTGTCCTTGCTACCCCTCCAACATCTGGCGAAACACAAATTAATTTTTTATTATTTAACTTCTTCTTAATATATTTTGCAAATAAAGGTGCGGTGTATAAATTATCAACTGGCATGTCAAAGAAACCTTGTATTTGGCCTGCATGCAAATCCACTGTTACAACCCGAGTGGCACCTGCATTAGTAATCAAATTAGCCATAACTTTGGCTGATATAGAGGTTCTGGGAGCAACTTTTCTATCTTGTCTTGCATAACCAAAATAAGGAATTACTGCAGTAATCGTTTTTGCAGATGATCTTTTTAAGGCATCAATTACTAGCAACAATTCCATTATATTATCATTAGCTGGATGAGATGTGGATTGAACTACAAAAACACTATTACCTCTTATATTTTCGTTGATCTCAATATAAATTTCACCATCAGAAAATCTTCTTATATTCGTATTAATTAGTTTTAGTTTTAAATTTTTTGCAATACTCTTACTGAGTTTTAAGTTACTTGTTCCAGATAAGATTTTCATGAAATAATCATATATATACAATTATTTAAGTATCTTTTCAAATTAATTAAACTAGAGTTATGACTGATATACATCTTCCATAATCATTTTGCTTTAATTTTGAAGACCTTCTATAACTGAAAAAATTCTCTTTTTCTTTAAAAGTATCACGATTTATGTTATCTACTACTACTTTTTGATTAAGAAGTTCATCTAATACAAACTTTCTTAAATTAAAAAATTTCTTATTCATATTCTTATTTAAAAAGTATTTCTTGTTTTTATCTGATTTAAGTAAAAAAATTTTATAAAACTCATTGCTTACTTCGTAACTTTTTTGTCCTATGCAAGGTCCGACTGAAGCATAAATTTCTTTACTTTTACTTATCTTTCTTATTTTACTAATAGTTTTTGAAATTATTCCTGCAAGAGCTCCTCTCCATCCTGCGTGCACACAACCTATTATTTTACTTTTATTATCAAAAATTAAAATTGGAACACAATCTGCAGTAACTACACCTAAAGCTACACCTTTAAGACAGCTTATCATAGCATCTGAATTGATATTTTTTCTTAAATTACTTTTTTTAATTTCAATCACTCTATTACTATGAGTTTGATGCATTAAAATCAAATTATATATTTTTACACCTATTTTTTTGGCTACATAGTGGAGATTTTTTTTAATATTCTTTTTTTTATCTTTAGAACCTCTTCCACAATTTAAACCTTTGTATAAACCTTTAGAAAATCCTCCTTTTCTTGAAAAAAAACAATGATGTATTTCCTTAAATTTGCTAAGTTTTTTTGAGAAAAACATTAATTAAATCCAAAGAAATTATTTCTCTTATTTTTGTATGCCAAAATTACTTTAAATAGTTGACCCATCAGATTTTGACTTAACAATCTTTTTAACCTCAAGTAAAGATTAGTTTGCTCTCTGAACTTCATTTTTTTTGATAGTAAGTTAGCTCTTTGAATGATACCCATATTCATTAAAAAATCTCTCTGAGAAATAACATTCTTGACTTTTAATTCATTTTTTAAAAAAAATTCTTTCAAAATTGAAAAGTTTACATGAGATGTAATATCTGCTTTTCCTAAATTGTCTAATAATCTATTTTTTTTATTTTTCATCACTGATTGCAAAGTGTTTTGGTTTGCTGGATTTGAATATCCATAATCTATCAATAAAATACAACCCTTAAGTCTAGTTAAAGTTTTTGTAATCATTTTCAATTTTTTTAATCCGCATTTGGGAAGTTCAATAAATTTTTGATTTTTAAAAATTTTGTAAGAATTGATTATCTTTATATCTTCTTTTTTCGCCTTTTTATATTCCTCTTTAATGTAATTCCCCTTTGTTAAGGTAAAATATTTTTCATAAATAAAATTTTGTTTTCTTCTAAATTGTTTTATTGGCATAGCATCAAAAAATTCGTTACCGAAAAAAATAACTGGTCCTTTTTTCAAATTATTAAAATCTTTTATCCATTTAATTTTTTTATTTTTTATCTTCTTTTTTTGAATTTCTTTAAGATAACTGCTTGCCTCATGTAAATAGATTTTTATAGCTGAATTAAATTCAGGGAAATTTTTTGAAACCTCCAAAAGAACTTTTATGTAACTTCCATCTCCAGGACCTAGCTCAACAATATTTAAAAGTTTTGGTTTACCAAGCACTTTCCAACTTGAGATAATCCAAATAGAAATTATTTCAGAAAAAAGTTGTGATATTTTGGGTGAGGTAATAAAATCTCCTCCTTCCCCGAGAGGATTTTTTGAAGAATAATACCCAAACTTTTTGTCGTAAAGAACATTTTTAAAAAAATTATCTATTGCTAGAGATTTTGATTTTTTAAAGAATTTTAGATCAAGTCTCATTTTTATTTTTATTTTTTAAGTAATAAATTATGAATAAACCCAAAAATATCATTATAAAACTTAAAACAGTACCCATGCTTAATATACCTAAAACATATCCAAGCTGACTGTCAGGTTCTCTAAAAAATTCTGAAAAAATTCTAAAAATTCCGTAAAAAATAAGAAAAAAATAAGAACAAGTTCCGGTTTTATATTTTTTTTTAAATATTAATATTTGTAAAATAACAAACAGAAATAACCCTTCTAAAGTTGCTTCATATAATTGTGATGGATGTCTGGGCAACATGTCAAAATTAGGAAAAACTACACTCCAAGGAGTAGAACTTACTTTGCCAACAAGTTCACCATTAATAAAATTTGCTACACGTCCAAAGAATATTCCAATTGGTGAAACACATGCAACTATATCTAATAAAAAAAAAGTTTGTATTTTTCTTTTAATTGAAAATAAATATGTTCCTAAAATTACACCTATTAAAGCACCATGAAAAGACATACCACCTTCCCATATTTTGAGCATGTCTAAAGGATTTGATATGTAATATGCAGGATTATAAAAAACTATATATCCCAATCTTCCACCAAAAATTATAGAAAAGATCAGATATGTAATAAGATCATCAAAGTCTTTTAAATTAAATTTTTTTCCCTCAAACTTAAATCTTTGTTGTATAATTTTTTTTCCATACCACCACCCAATCAAAATTCCAGCAATGTACGCTAAAGAGTACCATCTTACGGTTACAAAACCAAAATTAATCAAAATTGGATCAAAATTATGTGTAAACATATAATTTTATATCATATTTGAAATTATCATTTCTATCAAATAAGATAAGACAATGAGTAAATCAGACAAAATTCTTAAAACTATATCTCACCTAATTGAAAACAGTATTTTAACCTCTAAAGACATTAAAAAAGAAATATCTACAGATTTAGAATTTCAAAAAGATAAAATTATTAATAAACTTAACTTAGTCTCTCGCAAAGAATTTGATGTTCTTAAAAAAATTGTGCAAAAACAAGAAGAAACAATAAAAAAATTGCGAAAAAATAATAGAACTACAAAGGCAAAGAAATCTTAACTAATAAGCCATTAAATTTACCCTTAGATAATTGAATACTGCCTCCATGAGAATTAATTATATCCTCAACTATCGCAAGTCCTAAACCAACTCCTGACTGATTTAAACTTCTACTTTTGTCTAATCTAAAAAAAGGCTTAAAAACATTTTTAAATTGATCCTCGGGAATTCCTGGTCCATCGTCCTCAATTATAACTATCACTCGATTTAGACTTTTTTGAATATCAATATAAACTTTTTGTCCATATGTGAGACCATTTTGTATTATATTTTCGAATGACCTCTTTAAAGCTATCGGTCTTCCTTTTAATTTTATTTTTTCTTTGTTTTTTATAAAGATATCACTCCCAAAATTATTTTTTATTTCATTAAACATTTCAAATAAATCTATTTCAAGGGTTTCCTCTAGACTTTGTGTTTTTGCAAATTGAAGATAATTATTAAGCATTTTTTCCATCTCATCAATGTCATTAGACATTCGTTTTGATACATCTTTTTGATTTAACATAGCTAATTGAAGTTTCAATCGAGTTAAAGGCGTTCTTAAATCATGACTAATACCTGATAACATTTCAGATCTTTGATTTAAATGTCTATTTATTCTTTTTGCCATTCGATCAAATTCGTATGCAGCTTTTCTTATTTCTTGTGCCCCTGAAGGTCTAAAATCATTTACGTAATCCCCTTTGCCGAATCTTTCTGCTGCTTTAGCCAACCTAACTAAAGGTCTTGTTTGATTTTTTAAAAATATTAAAGCTATTACAATTAATACAATTGAAGGGAGAGTCGTCCATAAAACAAAGAGTCTTACTGATGATGTAGACACCATTTCTTTAGGAACTAAAAACTCAATTATTTCATTTTGTGATTTGATTTTAATCTCAACTGCATTTTTAAATTTTGACGTACTAAACCAATAACTATCATGTCCAAAAGTAGACTTTAATTCTCTTCTAAGCGACCTATCCATAGGGCTAAATCTTCTCTCCCCCGAAACACCAGGAAAATTCTCTTTATTTATTCTTATTTCAAAATTAAAATTATTTTTATAGCTATCGGTTAAAAAATCTAAATTTTTTTTATCATTTTGATACACTTCTTGAATAGTTTTTAATTGTGAAACCAAAGATCTGGTTATGTTTTTGTTAGCCTTAATCCAAATACTATCAAAAAAAACTATAGTAATAATTAATTGTAAAATTATTGTTGGTGCAGCCACAATTATAAGCGCTCTATAAAATAATCTTTTTGGCAAAATAATTTTTACAAATTTATTCAATCCAGAGAACATATCCAGTACCTCTTATAGTTTGTAAATATTTTGGATTTTTTGAATTAGTTTCTATTTTTTGTCTTAATCTAGTTATCATCACATCAATTGAACGCTCTTGGTTAATTCCTGATATCTTTCCGATTTCACCTCTTGAAAAAGTTTTTCCTGGATTAGATAACATTTCTACTAAGACTTTTTTTTCAGAATTGTTAATCCTTTTTATTTTACCGTTCAAATTTATCATCATTTTATTTAAATCTATTTCAGCATTTCCAACAGAATATTTGAAATTGAAATCTATTTTATTATTTTTATTAATTATATTTTTTATTCTTAACAAAAGCTCTTTTGGTTCGAATGGTTTACCAAGATAATCATCTGCGCCTAGCTCTAAGCCTTTAATTCTATTTTCGACCTCTCCCTTTGCAGTTAATAATATAATTGGAACATTAAACTCTTTTTTGATTTCTCTTGTAAGAGTGTAGCCATCCTTTCCTGGCATCATGACATCTAAAATTAATAGATCAAATTTTAGATATCTTATTTTACTTTTTGCTTGTTCAGCATTTCCAGCTGTAGATATTAAGTATCGATTTTCTGTTAAATAATCTTTCAAAAGATCTCTAATTCTATCATCGTCATCTACAACTAAAATATGTTTTTTATTGTTTTCCATCTATAATTTTTTTTAGAACATCCTTAAATTTAATTACTGAGTCAGAATTTGAATTTTTTAATGCGTTAAAAATTCTTTTTTTTTGAGAACTATAAACAGCTTCAAAAAACACCTTACCTTCCTTGTCTAAAAACAAATTTTTTTTTCTTGTATCGTTTTCATCTTGAATTTGTTTTATCATTTTTGACTTAATCAAATCACGTAAAACTCTATTTAAACTTTGCTTAGTTACTTTCAATTTAAAAATCAATTCACCTAAATTTATTCCAGGATTTCTTTCAATTAAGTTTAAAGCCCTTAAATGGGCAGGTCCAAAGAATTTTTTAGATAAAATTTCTCTTGGATCTGAAAAGGTTTCTCTATATGCGTAATATAATAATTGTATAAACTCTTTAATTTGATCGTCCTTTAAATAAAGTAAATCTTTCATAATGGTAAGTTATATTGACTTATCCTTTTTTGGAATATACTTTTTTAATAAAAAAAAATCTATATATTTAAAAGTCTGATGGAAAGCATACCTTACGATAAGAGATCTGGAAAAATTTGGTTCAACGGAAAAACCGTTGACTGGAAAGATGCTAATATACATATTTTAAATCATGGATTGCATTACGCTAGTTGCGTTTTTGAAGGAGAAAGAGTTTATGATGGAGAAATTTTTAAACTTGAAGATCATACAGATAGATTATTTTACTCAGCTAAAAGAATGGGCATTGAAGTTCCTTATTCTCAAAAAGAAATTAATGATGCTTGTAAAAAAATAATTAATATTCAAAAAGTAAAAAACGGATATGTAAGACCCTTAATATGGAGAGGAAGTGAGATGATGGCGATATCTGCACAAAAAAATAAAATTCATGTTGCAATTGCAACCTGGGAGTGGGGATCTTATTTTGATCCAAAATTAAAGTTGAACGGAATTAAGTTAAACATTTCTAGCTGGAGAAGACCTGCACCTAATACTATTCCTTGGGATACCAAAGCTGCTGGTTTATACATGATTTGCACATTATCTAAACATGAGGCTGAGGCTCGGGGCTTTACCGATTCATTAATGCTTGATCATGAAGGCAATGTGGCCGAGGCTACTGGGGCAAATGTATTTTTTAAAAACGAAGCTGGTGAGCTTCACACACCAATACCAGATTCATTTTTGGATGGAATTACTAGGCGAGAAGTCATCAAAATCGCAAAATCCAAAGGGATAAAAGTCAAAGAGAGAAAAATAAAACCTGAAGAAATGAAAAATTTTGTTGGATGTTTTTTAACTGGAACTGCAGCAGAAATAACACCAGTATCACAAATTAATGATTATAACTTTAAGGTTTGCAAAGTTATTTCAGATTTAAATGATGCCTACCAAAATTTAGTCAGAAAAGACTCAGCAGCTTAATCTTTATTATCTTCATTTATAGCATGATCAATTCCTTTTCTAAGATAATCATAGCCAGTATATAAGGTCAAGAATGCAGATAGCCATAAAAGAATAATACCAACTGTTTGAGCATTATAGTCTTGAAAATTTATTATTTTATTTCCGATTTCACCAGTTAACAAAATAGCTATAGCAGACATTTGAATAAAGGTTTTTATTTTTGATAAACCTGTTACTTCCATAGCAATACTTCCTTTAGCTAAAAACTCACGAAGACCTGAAACTAATATTTCTCGGGTTAAAATTATTACTGCTGCTATAACTTCGTAGTTTTTAATTGTCCCATTCATCACAAGTAAAATTAAAGCAGCAGCAACTAAAATTTTATCCGCTATAGGATCTAACAACTCACCTAATTTTGACTCCTCCTTAAATAGTCTTGCTAATAATTCATCAAGGTAATCTGTAAAACTTGCTAAAACAAATAAAAAAAATGGAATTAAATCACCAAAAAAACCTGGAATAAAAAAAGTAAAAACAAAAATTGGGACAATTATAATTCTTCCGATAGTGAGTATATTTGGTATTTTTAATTTCATTTATTCGTGAAAATAATCATATATTTTCTTTGCTACACTTTCTTCTATTCCTTCCACTAATTTTAAATCGTCAAAACTTGCAGACTCAACAGCACGCGCAGACCCAAAATGATTTAACAATGCTCTTTTCCTTTGTTTTCCAATCCCTTGGATTTGATCTAATAAAGATTTGCTAAGATTTTTCTTTCTTTTGGCTCTATGAGTGCTTATAGCAAATCTATGAGCTTCATCTCGAAGTCTTTGTATAAAAAATAATAATGGATCATTTCTTTCTAGAATATATTCTTTACCTTTAAAATAGATTTTTTCCTGCCCAGCATTTCTTCTTTTACCCTTTGCTACAGCTAAAATTGGCAAGTCGTGTAATCCTAATTCATTAAGAACTTCTCTGGATACAGAATATTGTCCTTTTCCACCGTCTATCATTATTAAGTCTGGCAATGACAATGAACCAGATTTTTCTTTAATAGCTTTTGAAAATCTTCTAAATAAAACTTCTTTCATCATCCCATAGTCATCATTCTTGACTTTTTCATCTTTAATATTGAATTTCCTATATCTTTTCTTAACAAAACCTTCATTACTAAAACAAATTAATGATCCAACAGAGTCAGTTCCCTGAATGTGGCTATTATCGTAAACTTCTA
>MDTE01015312.1_pt1 | contig 13532 bp, 9 predicted proteins | sample 811231 | NCBI WGS metagenome assembly MDTE01 (sample SAMN05326651, study PRJNA326480) | marine metagenome | isolation source: seawater | place: Indian Ocean: Red Sea | collected 2010
ATGATAAGGCGAAGGGGCCATCAAAAGATGATTTATTAAATCTTCTGAAGGTCGAAGATTATGCATTTACACCTCCGGTCCGAAAAGCATTTTTAGATTATTCCAGAGAAGAGGCCCTATTGAGACTGAGGGAAAGAGATATAAAACTTCCGCAGGAGTTCATTGATTGGATTGATTCTGACGAAGATATTGCGAGTGGTGTTTACGCGGCACATGATAGGCCTGAGGACGTTCTGCTCTGGTTATATTCATTACGTTTCGATCTGGGCAGAAATGATTTTGAGAAGTACCGCCAATTGGCTTTGGCTGTGTCTCTAGTGAGTGCGAAGGAGCGCATGAAGGCCGATATATCGCCCCGTTCCCCACTCAAGATTGTCATACCTGATGATCCTCGTAAATTGGTTAATACTAAGGATCCGGGACGGGAAATGGACGTCAATGATCACATAATTAATTTCCTTAATGATCATACCATTGAAGAGAAAGTGATTTTGAATCCCAATAAAAGATCGAAGCTGAGGTATGATAAGAGAGGCATTGCTATTCCTTCCGCAATTGACAAGAAAAAAGAGTCCGAATTACGTACTGAGACAAGGACCCGGGGCCTGTATGCGTCTGACGTTTTGGCCAGTCAAGAGCTTCAATCAAAGTTCAATTCATACATGGAATCCAAGGGCATTGACATAAGTATTGATTGTGGAGAGAAGATCATACACTGGGACAGTAAGGCAATGGTCCGTGGAGAGTCTTACAGAAAAATTAACGAGGCATATAGTCTCTTTCGTCAAGCATATGAGGCGAAAGGTTTGCTGCCATCGAAGCGCGATGATTTTGCCTCACCGGCTGAGCGTTGTGTTTATATGATAAGAAACTTTGAGTACAAATTCCCACCTAAAATTCAGGAAGAACGGAACTGGCCGAGGTTCCCTTTGACTGCTCCATGGCCTTTATTAACTATGCTCGCGGCGGATCGTCAACCGCTCCGTGAACGTGAGGAGCGGTGGATTGCTTTCCGAGACCATGGTGAATTTTATAGGTATGGGGAATACATTGGTGGCATTGCGCAACAGCATGCCATGCAATCGGCTAGGAGACTTAAGCCTTACCCTTTCACCTATGCGACTATTCAGATGATGTTGAAGGATGGCGGTGTTTGCGGAACAATGGGCTCGATATCAGCCAGAGGTCACAATATCCTTGGGGTACCGTCATCTCAGGCCGTGCAGCCTGGGCATTGTGCAGTCGTTTTCTTTCAATACGATCCAAAGAGTAATACTTACAACTGTAAGGGAGGACAATATGCGACTGGCGGGGATGAAAAGACCGGTCCTTTTACGCCGTGGCCATTTGAAAATGTCTTCAGGAGAACAGGTCGAAGGAACGGTTATGAGATAGCATTTCATAACCGCAAGCCGATGGTCTATCATCAGAGCATAGCATGGGGCATTAATTATGGATTGCGGTCCTATATGGATGCGACAATTGCTCATGAAGTGTTCAGACTTCTTCCTGCTGAATTGAAACAGGTCGAAGGTGTTAAGTTTCTTGAAAGTGGTATCTCTATGAATCCTTACCATTTCCTATTGATTGATGCGGCTCAGGACGCGACAACTTCTGCTCAGGGGCACATTCGTTTGTGGAAACGGTTTGTGTCTGCACTTTCATCTGCCGGTGATCGGCCTGGATGTCCAACTGACGGGCTCTATAATAAAACTGTTAAGGGCAGGATGTTTGCACTGATGGCTAATTTTCCCGTGCCGAAGGAAAAGAAATCCGCACGTGAAATTCTTACGTTCTTGGAAGAACAGAAATGCGATAATCAGAAAATTCTCAATGCTTATAGAGCTGCTCTGAGGGAAACTTAGGGTGATACATGCATCATTCCCGTTTAGAGTTTTAATTTTGTGATTGGTTCTTTGGTTCTTTTGCTGTTAGATTTCCTCTTATGGAAATCATGCGGCACTTAATGGTTCCTGTTTTTTCATTATTGGCTGTTACCTGTGCTTCGGCTCAGCAAGTTGAATCTAATTTCCGGGAATGGGTATCGCTGGTGGGAACTAAAATTAACGCCGAACTGATTTCCGCAGATCATAATGAGGTCATTCTTAAGACAAGAAATAAAAAGATTCTCAAATTGCATCCGAGCAAGCTTTCAAAACCAGACCGTGATTTTCTCAAAGAGAAGTTTCCTCCTAACCCCTTAGCTGAGAAAATAATCGGGAAGAGGATTTCTGTTCAGGCCTCAGCGTGGCCCGTCACTGCACTCTTTCAGTTTGAGAGTGATGGGAAATTAAGATTAGGTTCCTTGAAAGGAAATAAGGTCATAGAGGAGAAGGGCGGTTTGACTTATAAAATTGATGGGCTGAGTGCCAAGGTCTTTGATGGTGATAAGGTTTACAGTGTGATTAAATTTTCTTCTGATAGTCCAGAATCAGGGAGTAGCATGACCTTTGGCCCTGAAAAGAGTCCATTGTCCGGCACGTTACTCAGTGTCGTACCCGCATTTTCATTTAATGAGGTTTATGACAGCAAAGATGAGGAGCCGGTCCTCACGGAAAAAGGATCTGTTAACATTAATACTTTGGAAAAGCGAGATGGGCTTTACTATGAGCCGGGCGCTTTCACTTCTTTTTCAGGTAAGGTTTATAGGCTCTCTACTAACGGAAAAAAGGCAGAACAGTTTACTCTGAGGTACGGTCAGCGCGAGGGTTTGCAGATTACTTGGTACTTTAACGGTCAGCAACAATCAAAGAGTTTATGGAAGAGCGGGAAGAGGGACGGGGCCACGTGGGAGTGGCATGAAGACGGTCAGAAAAAATCCGAGATGATTTTCAAGAGAGACAAACTGGTCTCTAAAAAAGAATGGGATGATGACGGAAACTTAATTGAAAAATAGTGACCCTTTGCATCTGAGAAACAGAATCAGAGACTTTTCATTTAATTAGAGAGTAATCAGTTGCTTCCATGAAGACTTTATGAGGTGCTTTGGCAAGGATCTTCCCGTCCCTGACGGATTCTGCCCGCGCTTTTTTCCATGCAGGATCGTTGATGAAAGCTCCCCAGTTCTTTTTGGCCTGATCAGTGCTTTTGTGGGAAATAATGTAGATTAGCGTATTGTCCTTGCCTTTGGTTGCATCAATTGGGGTCCAGTATGCAACGTTTGTCATGTTATGCTTTTCAAAGATTGTACAGGTATGGTCCCGGAACCTGGCATTCAGGTTCTTGAGGCGGTCCTTAGCTGTCACGTAGGTTCTCAGTTCAAAGACGCGAGGGTGTTTCCAAATCTCGCTTTTTATTTCCGGGGAGTAATCAGTCGCTTTTAGAAAAGTACTCTCGATCTTGGCCACGAGCGCACCATTCTTGACTGAGGCCTTATATGCTTTTTTCCAATCAGGGTCGTTCAGGAACGCTTTCCATGACTTGCTGTGCGTTTCTCTGTCAGGTGAACTGATGACATAGATTAACCTATTATCTGATTTTTCTGCAGGTACCCAGTACCCGACGTTAATGAGTCCGTGCTTTTCAAAGAGCTTGCATGTATGATTTTTGAATCTGGCATTCAACTCATCAAGCTTACCTTCATTCGCGGTGTATACCCTCATTTCATAGCATCTGGTGTCTTTGGCCTGTACAGATATTTTCAGTAATAATGGTAAAGCTATAAGTAACAAAGTTTTCATGATTGTGTCAGGATTTTGGGCTAAAATTATTTTTTGTAAAGAGTGAAGAGTTTCATTGAAACTGTTTAAATTTTATTAGGCTTTAAAAAATCTGTTTTAGTTGTTTTTTAGAGACGATAAAGTTTTTTTGTTTTATTCTTATTATAAGGAATGAGGAATTTGAAAAGAAATAGAATTTATAAGGTGCTGATAGCATTGCTCCCATTATTTTTTGCCTCCTCATTTTGTTATTCCTTAGAGTTGAATGGGCCGGGCAAGCAGATATATATGAAACAGTGTTCGTCCTGTCACGGTCAGAAGGGTCAGGGAGTCAATGGAGAGTATGAGGAAGCGCTATTTGGTGATTGGACATTAAGTAAATTAACGAGGTATGTCATTAAGAGCATGCCTGATGATGACCCTGATTTGTGTGTTGGTGATGATGCTGCTCAGGTGGCCGAGTATATTTATAATGCATTTTATTCTCCCGAGGCGCGTTTGCGTAATTCGCCTCCCCGCATTGAGTTGAGTCATTTAACAAATCGTCAGTTCCGTGAATCAGTGAGTGATCTTTTCCGTGAAACGGTTCCGGAGAAATCTTCTGGGCCCGGGCTAAGTGCCTCTTATTATAATTCAAAGGGGATGAATAAAAAAGATTCTCTGAAGACGACGAGGATTGACCATAAAATTGATTTTGATTTCGGTTCGGGACCGCCGCTCGAAGGAATCAAGGCAGAGCAATTTTCTATTGCTTGGGAAGGTTCAATTAGGGCAGAGAGTACGGGGATGTATGGTTTGAGACTAACTACCCCAAACGGTGCACGGCTTTATCTGAATGTGAATATTAAGGAGGGGGATAAGAATTATAGAGACGATGCTAGTAAGGAGAGTAACCCTCCACTCATTGATGCTTGGGTGAGTTCCGGCAACAAGAGTAGGACTGAGAGTGCTCGCGTGTTCCTGCTAGGGGGACGGGAATATCCTATCAGGATTGATTATTTTAAATATAAAGAAAGTACCGGTTCTGTCCGTTTCGAATGGTTGCCGCCTAATGGAGTATGGTCAGTCCCTGGAGTGAATCAATTTTCGACAAAGAAAGCAGACCAGTTGATTCTTGCGAAAACCAATTTCCCCGCAGATGACAGGAGCCTCGGTTACGAAAGAGGATCAGATGTATCCAAGGAATGGCTCTCGGCAGTTACCCGCGCTTCATTGGACGTTGCCGAACAAGTTGATTCGATTCTAGGTCACATCAGTGGAATTAAATCCAAAGATGATCCAGAGAAATCTGAGAAACTTCGTTCATTAGCAATGAAAATTCTCGAAAGAGCATACAGGCGCCCACTGAGTCAGATAGAAAAGGATCAAAACATAAATGCTATTTTTACAGATTCAGAGTCGCCGGAAGTTGCATTCAAGCGTGTGGTTCTATTGGCTGTAAAGTCTCCACATTTCCTTTATCCGCAGTTATCTGTTGGCAAGACACCTTCTTATCAAATCGCGTCCACAATGGCTCTTGGTTTATGGGATTCGATTCCGGACGACCCATTGATTACGGCTGCGGGTGAGGGAAAATTATCTAATCAGGATCAGATCAGAGCTGAGGCACGGCGAATGCTTGAAGATCCTAGGGCAAGATCAAAGGTCACTGATTTTTTCTATCACTGGCTAGATTTGGATCTTGAGCGGGACCTGATGAAGGATCAGAAGATCTATCCTGATTTTGATCAATATAAGATATCCGATCTTCGACGTTCGATGGACATGTTCATAGAAGATGTGGTCTGGAGTGACAAATCGGATTATAGGGATCTTCTGTTATCCAATTACGTTTATCTCAATCAGAGACTCGCGGCAGTGTACGGGAAATCCGTCGAAGGAAATGAAATGGAACGAGTTAATTTTGAAACAAATGAACGTTCGGGAATTTTAACGCATCCCTATTTGCTCAGTCATTTTTCATATGCTTACAACAGTTCACCAGTGCACAGGGGAGTGTTCCTGACTAGGCACATGCTGGGCAGGACGCTCAAGCCGCCACCAGAGGCAGTTTCTTTTGAAAATGAGAAACTGGACCCGAGCCTGAGCATGCGTGAAAAAATTACGCATGTGACCAAGGGTTCCAATTGCATGGCCTGTCATGAAATTATTAACAGTCTTGGTTTTAGTCTTGAAAATTATGATGGGATCGGGCGGTGGAGAGACACCGAAAATAAAAAGAAGGTCAATGCATCGACCCGTTTTGAGACGAGGGCAGGGAATCTCATTGAGTTACAGGGTTCCCGCAGTCTGGCTCAATTCATTGCCAATGATTCAAATGCGCAGAAAAATTTTGTGCAGAATCTATTTGAATATATGATAAAACAGCCGATCCGGGCCTATGGGGAAAAAGCCATAGATGATTTACACAGCACTTTCGTGAAATCGAATTTTAGTTGTAAAGAGTTGATCGTTGAGATTTTATGTTTAGCTTCTAGTAAGGGCATCGAACAAAAAGAATCATGAATGAGTTATCACGCAGAGCTTTCTTTAAGGACCTTGGGTTGTCAGCCTCGGCCCTTTCGTTTCTTTATGGGTTACCTAGTCTTCAGGCGCGGGCCGGTTCTGCTCCGAAAAAGAGGCTCATTATTATGTTCTCTCCTAATGGCACTTTGCCTAACGAGTTTTGGCCCGAGGCGAATGGTGAAGACTTTGCTTTAAAATCAATAATGGAGCCGTTAGCTCCATATAAGGATTCTTTGTTGCCTCTCAAAGGAGTGCATAATAAGGTCGGTGGAGACGGGGACGATCACATGAAAGGCATCAGTTGTCTTTTGACTGCCAGAAAACTTCATCGCGGCAACATTCAGGGCGGAGGACATACTCCTGCTGGCTGGGCGAGCGGTATTTCCATTGATCAGGAAATTGCCAATTTTTTGCAAAGAGGCAAAGAAACAAAGACAAGGTTCGGTTCTCTCGAGTTCGGAGTAGCTGTTCCAAACAGGGCAGACCCGTGGACCCGGATGTCATATGCAGGGTCAAATAAGCCCATTGCGCCGATAGATGATCCGCATCAGATGCTACAAAAAATGTATGGGCAGATGAAAGACAGAGAAAGTCTTGCAAGTATCTTGGACAATGTTGCGACTGATCTCAAATCCGTTTCGGTTAAACTTTCTAAGGAGGATAAGGAAATGCTAGAGGACCATATGAGCCTAGTTCGTCAGGTCGAAAAGGGTCTGGTCGAGGCTGAAAAGGAATCGAGCATGGTTCATCCTCAGCCTGAGATTGATCCTAACATTGAACTTGTGAATGATAATACCCCTAAGATTAGCCGGATGCAGATTGACTTATTGGTCAATGGTATGGCTAATGATATGATGCGCGTTGCGACTCTTCAGTTCATGCGTTCAGTGGGGCAGGCCCGTATGAGATGGCTGGGCGTTAATGATGGGCATCATTCATTGTCGCACAAGCCCGATAAGGACCAGTCAGCTCAGGATAAATTACTTAGAATTAACAAGTGGTTTGCGGGTGAGTTGGCATATCTATGCAAGCGGCTCAAAGAGACTCCTGAGCCTGGGGGCGAGGGCAATATGTTTGAGAATACCACTATTATGTGGGTCAATGAGCTTGGAAAAGGTAATAACCATACATTGGAAAATATTCCCTTTACGCTTCTCGGTGGTGGACTCGGATTTAAGATGGGCCGTTCGCTCCATTTGCCTGGCGTCAATCATAACAGGCTCTTAATGTCTCTGGCTCACGGATTTGGGCACAACATAAAAGAGTTTGGAGAGAAAAAATTAAGCGAAGGGGGTCCACTGGACCTTGCCTGAAAACAGGTCCTTAGGGATTAATTTTACCAGCTTCTGCAGTGGCTTTCATGGGGCTCCTCCTCCATTTGCGTGTAGTACGCGCTACTAGTGAACTGTTCTTGGCCTCACGATGGTAAATAATAGATTCTTGAATGAGTCAGGAATAACAGAGCTTTCATTTCGTGCTTTTTTGACCGATGAATGGCATTGCTGAAGTTTCTTCAATGGCCATAAAAGTGATATGAACGATTGTTGTTAGTTTTAGGTTCGGGTATAGATTAAATTATCAAATCAATTTATCCCTTTTAATTATGCGTAAGACTGCCTTCAGATTGATCTTTTCGATCCTTGTGGTGGTTGTGCTGTCTTTTGTTTTTCTCGGTATTTTTGTATCAAAAAAAATCACAAAGGATTCAATCGTTAATCTTTTGGAGTCAGAAAAAAATCTGAGAATGGATATTGGAGAACTGAGTTCCGGAATCTTCGGTGGTAAAGTTGTTCTGTCTGATATTCTTCTGAGTCCAAGGGATGAGTTTGCTGACAATGGAACTGCGACTTCTGAGAGGAGCGAGCCGATCAAGAGCACGACCCGAATCAAAATAAGTGATGCCGCGATCAAAGTGAGGTTGATCGATTTCCTATTTGGCACGCTCTCAATTGATGCCCTGACAATTGATGGACTTGATATTGCTTACGCCATTGATGAAGAAGGGGACCATACGCTGGATCCTATGCTGGATCCTCCGAAGTATGTAAAAGGATCACTTAACCCTGAGTATGAGGAGAAAAGAAAGCGGAGGGAGTTAGCCAAGGCCAGGCGGAAGATGAAATCAGCGGATGAAAGCATCGTTGATGATTCTTTTAATGTTTCCGAGATGCCGATGGCAACGAAGCTCAGATCATTGATTTTACGGGACAGTATTGTTTCAATTAGGCTCATAAAAAGTAATAATCGGATTGCTTTCACTGGAATCAAAGGATCAGTCTCGGACCTTGATGTCGATCCTATGGATCTGATGCGTCATAATTCTGCACAGTTGGAACTTTCCGGAAACTTAAGTGTGACAGGCCCTGATGGAACAACTAAATATGCTGATCTGAATCTGCAGGCCGATGGTAAGATTCAGCCATTTGATTCGCAGACTGGTTTTCTTAATCCTGATCTGGTCACTGACCTTACTGTTAAAAAAGGATCAAGAATCATGTCTTTGCCCATAGCAAGTAGATTGGCTTCAACGCTTGACCAGTTACAAGAGGCGGGACTGGACATGAGTGTCATTGAAGAGATTTTAGTTGTTAATGAGGATTCGAGATTTCGGCTTGGTTTACGGAATTATATTTTGAGGGCAGTTGAACCTTTGCCTGTGATTATTAACGGGAACCGTTTGGTAATAGAAGAGGAGGCGTGGCTGAATACAGCAAATGACGAGCATTTAATTAATGCGAGCTTTACTTTTTCAGAGAAGATTTCCAATAGCACTTTTACACGAGCCAATACGATGCTTTCTGAGATCGTTGGAGAGAGCGTTGCCGGGCCCGTTGCGGAACTGTTATTTACACCAGTCACTAAGGATGGAAGGATACACATCCCTTTTGTCTCTAGCGGTGATTTTAACCGGCCCAAGGTCAGGGCTTCGGTGGCTCTTCGAGATTTAGCTGATGCTGTAAAAGAGAGCTTAAAAAAGGATCCTCTTAGCTTATTAAAGGGATTGCTGGACCGTTAGCTCTATCCCTGTCCGTAATATGATCCGGGCCCGTGCTTTCTTAGAAAATGTTTATCAAGAATGTGTTGAGGGATTGGTTTCATTGAGGGGTCAATGTTCCAGCATTTCAGAGCCATCGAAGCGCACATCTCAAGGGCAATACTATTTTCGAGAGATTTAGCCGCATTTTTCCCCCAGGTGAAAGGCGCATGGTGGAACTGTAGGACTCCGGGAATTTGATTTGGGTCAATGCTCTTTGCCGAGAAGTGTTCGACAATGACTAGGCCTGTATTTTTTTCATAATCCTCAACAACTTCTTCTGTAGTTAACGCTCTGCAGATAGGAACTGTTCCATAGAAATGGTCAGCGTGTGTTGTCCCATAACATGGCAACTCTTTTCCTAGCTGAGCAAGCGAAGTGGCTGATGGGCTGTGAGTGTGTGTAATTCCTCCTATTTCAGGCCAAGCTCTATATAATTCGAGATGTGTTTTAGTGTCGGACGAGGGATTAAGGTCTCCTTCCACTACTTTGCCATCAAGATCCACCAATACAATGTCCTTTGGCTTCAGTTTACTATAATCTATCCCGCTCGGTTTTATTCCAAAGACCGCTTTGTCTTTATCGATTCCACTCACATTTCCCCAAGTAAGCCTCACGAGTCCTGAATCGGGGAGACTACGGTTCGCTTCACAAATTTCTTCTCTCAATTCATCAAGCATTTTTTTTGATCTGCAAATTAATATACCTCTTTGGGGTCATATGTTTGTTCGGCGCAATGATTGAGCTGAACAATGTTGTTTTGAACCATTTTTGACGGTTCATCTTCGATTGGAACTTTCCTATAGAAGCATGAACCATATCCGACGTGGCAGCATCCTGGCCCTATCTGTTTAACTTTAAGTAGCACAACATCCTGATCACAGTCAGTACGAATTTCAATGATCTTTTGTATATGGCCACTGGTAGCACCTTTGTGCCATAATGTGTTGCGGCTCCGGCTATAGTAAACGGCTTCTTGCTTTTCTATTGTTTGGCGAAGGGCTTCATCATTCATATAGGCGACCATTAGTATTTCCCCCGTCGAAGAGTCCTGAGCCACTGCAGGTATGAGGCCATCTTCACCAAATTTAGGTGCAAAGTCTGAACCTTTTTCCACTTTGTCTTTGTCTTCTCTGTTTCCAAATGCAAATTGCATACTCATTTTGTTGGTTTTGTAATGCGGTTTCTTATCATGAGATAAATAGCCACATCAGGCCATTTTCCAATAAAAAAGAATATAAGATTAGAAAACTGTTCCTGATCATAAGAGATGAGCGGCCACTGAGTCAGCTACCATTTTACCCTTATCCGTCAGCATAATTCTATTCTTATCAGTACTTATCAGACCTTCGGTTTCCAGGTCAGGGATTCGGTCCTTTGCTGATCCCAATGTATCAAACGAAATTCCCTCGGCCGTTCTAAGCTCCAAAGCGATCCTTTCGGTCCTGAAAGATGAAGCATCAATGATTTCAAGTTCTGTTTCGATCGAATCGGTTGTATGATTTTTTAATGATTTAATATATTTTTTTGTGTCTGCTACGTTTCTCCAGCGCTTTCCATCGACAGTTGAAAATGCTCCCGGACCAATGCCTAAATAATCAGCTCCTGCCCAATAAGCTTTATTGTGTTCTGACTCATGTCCTGGAAGTGCATAATTCGAAATCTCATAGTGCCCATATCCAGACGCTCTAAGAATTTCCATTGCTGATTTAAAGAATTCCCTATCTTTTTCATGATTCTCATTAAAATCACCTCTTTTAAGTTTTTCAAAATATTCGGTATCTTCCTCGTAATTGAGATTATATGCGGAGATATGGTCAGGCCCTATCTTGGTTGTTCTGTGTAGGTCACTGATCCAAGTTTCGAGAGGCTGGCCGGGAACAGAAAACATCAGATCAATGTTAAGGCTTTTGAATTCGCAGGAGCGCAGTATTTCAAAACCCTCTTCTGCTTCTTCAGCAGTATGGTCTCGGCCAAGAGTCTTGAGCGTAGTATCGTCCCACGATTGGACTCCAAGGCTAGCCCTGGTGACACCGTTGTTTCTTATTATTTTGGCCTTGTCCGAATCAAAAGTGGTTGGGTTTGCTTCGATTACCCATTCCAATACGTTGGACGCTTTAACTTTTTTATTAATACCTGCTAGCAATGCTTCCAAGTTTTTTGGCGAAAGGGCAGTTGGTGTTCCTCCGCCCAAATAAATAGTTTTAATGCTAAGCTCAATACTTTGTGACCTCATGGATATTTCCTCGAGAACTGAGTCTACTAATTCAGACTGGTTAATATTGCCAAATGTATGCTTATAAAAACTGCAGTATGGACAAATCCGGTGACAGAATGGGACGTGGATGTATAAGTGTTTTACCATGGCCTCACTAATAGGTTAGTGCGATGCTGTAAATTTCCAATGAAGGACTTTCAAAAAGAGTTTGGTGAGAAGATAATTGCCTCGGTTTCGAGGAGTTTTTATCTGTCCTTACGGTTTTTACCCTCTGAAATGAGAGGCACGGCTTCTTTGGCCTATTTGTTGGCAAGGGCAACGGATACGGTCGCTGATACTGGTGCTTTGCCGGAAAGTGATAGGCTGGATTTTCTGGAACAGATGGGGTTGTCAATTTATGGGGCGGCTAAGGCACCTGAATTTGAACCTTCATTAATGGAAGGGCAAATGTCGGAAGGTGAAAGGACTCTACTTGAGAAATGGCAGCATTGCCTCGAATGGTTGCGGTCATTAAAGGAAGAAAGGCAATTCGCTATACATAAAGTAATGAGGTCTATCATTAAGGGTCAGTCCGATGACCTGCGTAATTTTTCAGAGAAGGAGTTTTCCTCTTTGAACACAGATGAGGAACTCGATCAATACACTTATGATGTTGCTGGTTCGGTAGGGGTTTTTTGGACAGAGATTGGTTTTGATGCCTATGGGACAGATTTTTCTACATTAGAATATGAGGAGATGACATTGCTCGGTGAAAATTATGGCAAGGGCCTTCAGCTCTTGAATATTCTCCGCGACTTTCCTGAAGACTTTGTTTCTGGCCGTTGTTATTTTCCCGGCTCTTTTTCCGGTTCGGACGGTGGAATTATATGGAGCCAAGTCAGAGATCAATGGCAGGAAAGGTGTGGTTCCTTGCTTCAGGCATCTGTTGATTATGTGGGTTCCTTGAACGGGGCGAGGGTACGTTTTGCAACTAGTTTGCCTGCACTGATCGGGGCGAGGACGCTCAAGCGCATAGTGAATTCTGATTGGGATAATCTTTGCGGTAGAATTAAAGTGAGCCGGGCGGAAGTTAAACGTATTATGCTGAAGGCGGGTCTGGCGGGGAGGAAAAGGATAAGGAAAATGGTTCTGACTGAATTATCCTAGTTCATCCAATCATTAAATTCAGCAGGGTGTTCGCTTTGGAATTGCATTTCTTCTTTGGTTTCAGGATGAATAAAGCTGAGTTTCCAGGCGTGTAGCATTAGCCTTGAGACCTGGATGTTCTGTTTTGCAGGCCTTGAATAAATTGGATCTCCGAGGATCGGATTACCTAAAGATTTCATGTGCACTCTTATTTGATGGGTTCGGCCAGTTAGCAGGTGACATTTGATAAGGGATGTGTTTTGCGACTTTTTTATTAACGAATAATCCGTTATGGCTAATTTTCCTCTCGGCGGTGTTACTACGGCCATTTTCTGACGGTCCTTTGGATTCCTGTCAATATGGTTTTCTATTCTTCCTGATTCTATTATTGGGTGACCGTTGACCACGGCAAGATAGATTTTATTAACTTGGCGGTTTGCGAAGGATTCGACCAAGTGCCTATGCGCTGTGTCGGACTTTGCTGCAACTATACAACCGCTCGTGTCTTTATCGAGCCGGTGCACTATCCCTGGCCTTTCGACCCCGCCAATTCCTGACAATTGATTGCAGTGATGGAGCAGTGCGTTGACGAGTGTCCCATCTGGATTGCCGGCGGCTGGATGGACGACGAGGCCGTGAGGTTTGTTAATGACTATGAGGTGTTCGTCTTCATGTAAGATGTTAAGCTTGATATTCTCAGGTTTTGCTTCTGGCTGCGTCAGTGGAGGTATGGAGATTTCTATGACATCTTTTTCATTGAGTAGTTGCTTTGGCTTTGTAGGATTTCCGTTCAAAGTGATGTGCCCGTCCTTGATAAGTGATTGGAGCCTTGATCTAGATAGGTCAGGAAGTTTTTCTGCAAGGAAACGATCAATTCTTAGATTGCTTCGCTCGGCTCTCTCAACAGTGAATTGCATGTACTTTCTCGGCCGTAAGATCGCTCTGATGTATAGTTTGTGCAATGAAGGTATTACAAGCTTTTGCGGTATCC
>MDTE01101883.1_pt1 | contig 13532 bp, 8 predicted proteins | sample 811231 | NCBI WGS metagenome assembly MDTE01 (sample SAMN05326651, study PRJNA326480) | marine metagenome | isolation source: seawater | place: Indian Ocean: Red Sea | collected 2010
AGCAAAGCCAGTCGCCTGTTCTGGAAATTCAGGATCTGGCCAAACACTTTCCGGTCAAGGGTGGACTCCTGTCACGGGCTTCAGCCAATGTCTATGCGGTCGATGGAGTGTCATTTTCTATTGCAGCGGGTGAGACGTTGGGATTGGTGGGTGAAAGCGGCTGTGGCAAGTCAACCGTGGGCAAGACCGTACTTCGCCTGCTGGACCCCACTGCCGGTCGAGTCATACTGAATGGAGAGGACATCACCAAGGTGCCGCGTGAGAGTTTACGGGAGCAGCGACGCCAGATGCAGATAGTTTTCCAGGATCCGTATTCTTCGCTTAATCCGCGCATGCCATCGGGAAGGATTGTTGGTGAGCCCCTGGAAAACTATGGCCTTAATTCGGGTGCAGCGAAAGACGAGGCTGTTGTCGCGCTGTTCGAGCGGGTCGGTTTACGTGCAGAACAGACGGCCAAATACCCACACGAGTTTTCGGGCGGACAGCGTCAGCGTTTGGGTATCGCGCGGGCGCTGGCGTTGAATCCAGATCTCATTGTGGCTGATGAGCCGGTCTCGGCTCTCGATGTGTCTGTTCAGGCACAGGTCATTAATCTTTTGATGGATCTACAGCGTGAACTCAATCTCGCCTATCTTTTTATCTCTCATGATTTAGCGGTGGTTGAGCATATTAGTCACCGGATTGCCGTGATGTACCTCGGCAAGATTGTTGAACTGACTGACAAGCGAAGCTTGTTCGAAGCGCCGCAGCACCCTTACACCGAGGCGTTGCTGTCGGCGGTGCCGGTTCCTGATCCCACTCAAAAGCGTGACCGCATCATCCTTCGCGGCGATGTGCCAAGCCCGATGAATCCGCCGCCTGGTTGTACCTTCCACACGCGCTGTCCGTATGTCGAGGACATTTGCCGGGTAGAGGTGCCGCCACTGCAGGAGATCAGACCGGCTCATTACGCGGCGTGCCATCTGCGTGAAGCCATCAGCAGCTGATCATCGGTGATTCCGATGCGGAATGATTTAATTGTGTTGATGGGGGAACACCGCTACGCGGTTGACTGCCCTTGGGGTGCACTCCCTGACGGTCAGTCATTCGGACCATTAAGTCAGGTCGCAGTAGATTCTTTCGGTCGTGTGTATGTCTTTCAGCGATCCAATCCGCCTGTGCTGGTTTTTAGTCCAGATGGTGTTTTGATCGACACCTTTGGCGAGGGCCTATTCAGTGACGCGCATGGGATTTTCGTCACTCGGGATGACCTGATTCTGCTCGTGGATCGTGATGCCCATGAAATCATTGCCTGCGAAAGCTCCGGTGCTGTGCGTTTTCGTTTGGGTCAGCGCCATCAACCCCAATTCAATCAGCCGTTTAACCATCCGACTGATATCGCACAAGCTCCGAACGGCGATTTTTATATTTCCGATGGATACGGTAATTCCAACGTCCATTGCTTTGGTGCAGACGGTGTGTTTCGCTTTTCATGGGGTCGTCAGGGAAGTGGGCCAGGGGAATTCACAACCCCCCACGCGGTATGGGTCGATTCGTCAGAGCGGGTGTTGGTGGCTGATCGCGAAAATAATCGTGTACAGCTGTTCGATCTTGAAGGAGGCTTCATTGAGGCATGGAATGATTTTTATCATCCCATGGATATCTTTGGCGATGCGCAGGGCAACATTTTCGTCACCGATCAGATTCCGAGATTGTCAATGATGTCGAGTGAAGGTCGATTGATTGGGCGCTGTCGGCCCGTCCGTTTTGGTGCACATGGTATTGGTGGGGATGCCGATGGCAACCTCTATCTGGCTGAAACTGCCCCATTGGACTGCGTGACTCGATTGCGCTTGCTCGACAACTAATTGCATTACCAGCATCTGAGGACGAAAGATGAGTGAGTTCGTGGAACAGTGTGACGTGCTGATCAGGGGTGGCCAGGTAATTGATGGCACGGGGCAGCCGGCGCGTTTGGCAGATGTCGCCATCACAGGCGATCGCATCGTTGCGCTCGGCGCTTTGAATGTGGAGCGAGCCGAGCATGTGATAGAGGCCACGGGTCAGACCGTTGCGCCGGGGTTTATTGATGTCCATACACACGATGATCGGTTGGTCATGTCAAACCCTGAGGTCACTCCCAAGTTGAGCCAGGGCGTGACAACCGTGGTGGTAGGAAACTGTGGGATCAGTTTGTCTCCTTGGACGGGCGGGTACACACCACCACCGCTGGATCTGGTGTTTTCACCGGAGCCCGATGAGTACCAATTTCCGACCTTTGCTGCCTATGCTGAGGCACTGCGGAAACACCCGTCGTCGATTAACGTTGTGCCGCTGATTGGGCACTCCACGCTACGTTGCGGCACGATGGATGATATCGATAGGCCCGCTACCGATGCAGAGATCACGGCGATGAAGGAATCCCTTCGAGAGAGTCTCAAGGCAGGCGCCGCGGGATTTTCCACTGGTTTGTTTTATGCGCCTAATAAGCCGGCGCCCGCAGCAGAGGTGGCAGCCGTCGCGAGCGAGTTATCCGCTTTTAAGGGCATTTATGCCACGCATATGCGAAATGAAGGGGAGGGGTTGTTTGACTCACTTGATGAAACATTCGATACCGCCCGTCGTGCCGGTTGCGCGGTCGTGATTTCCCATCATAAATGCCAGAACGAAAAGGTGTGGGGACGCAGTGAGGAGTCACTGGCACGAATTGAAGCGGCCAGTGCAGAACAGCCGGTCGGATTCGATGTTTATCCGTATGTGGCGGGTTCAACTGTTTTGCTGGAGGAAATGATTCAACCTTCCAAACGGATTATTGTTAGCTGGTCTGCGTCTGTGCCGGAGGCCGGCGGCAGGGATCTTGCTGACATCTCCGCCGAGTGGGGCTGTTCTGATGCTGAGGCGATGGCGCGCCTCCAACCGGGTGGTGGAATTTATTTCAGCATGGATGAAGCTGATGTGGATCGCATTCTCTCTCACCCGATGGGTATGATCGGCTCCGATGGCATCCCGCATGATGTGCATCCCCATCCGCGTCTTTGGGGAACCTTTCCCCGCGTTCTTGGACACTATGCTCGACAACGTGGGTTATTCAGCTTGGAGGAGGGTGTGCGCAAAATGACCGGCTTGTCGGCCCAGACCTTCAACCTCAAGGATCGGGGATTGTTACAGGTGGGTGCGTTTGCCGATGTCGTTGTGTTTGATGCCAACACAATTATTGATACCGCGACGTTCGAAACACCCAAAAGTACTGCAGCTGGCATTGATACGGTGCTGGTGAACGGTGCCATCGCCTGGCAGCAAGGCGCTGGAACGGGTCAGCGAAGTGGTCGTGTGCTGAGCAATCCAGGAGTGACTTGATGTGACTGAATCGCTGAATGCGAAGGAACTGCACGCGGACGCGACCGTCGTTGATGGCCTTGTCATCTCGAATTGGAGTCGCGAAGTCTTTGAAGATCTTCACGCCGGTGGTGTCACGGCGGTTAATTGTACCTGCAGCATCTGGGAAGGATTGCGGGATACGCTGGTCAATGTCGGTCGCTGGAATTCGTGGTTTCGAGATAACGATGACTTACTTTTGCCGGTCAAGGTGGTGGCCGACATCGAGCGCGCTAAGAATGAAAACCGGGTTGGCATCATTCTTGGTTGGCAAAACACCAGTGCGCTCGAGGATCGTGTTGAACTAGTTGATGTGTTTAAGACACTGGGTGTGGGTGTGATGCAGTTGACGTATAACACCCAGAATTTGGTCGGTAGCGGGTGTTACGAAAGCCGAGACAGCGGACTCTCTGATTTTGGCCGCGATGTGATTGATGAGATGAACCGAGTCGGTGTGGTTGTTGATCTGTCGCATGTAGGGGCCAGAACCAGTGAGGATGCGATTCGGCATTCAAAACAGCCGGTTGCCTACAGTCATTGTTGTCCGGCAGCGTTGTTGGATCATCCACGCAATAAGACTGATGAGCAGCTGCGGTTTATTGTGGAACATGGCGGATTTGTGGGTGTGACAACCTATCCGTGGTTTCTGCCAAAGGGCGCGGACTCAACTGTGGATGACTGCGTTGCTGCTATCGATTATGTGATTAATCAGGTCGGCGAAGAGCGTGTCGGTATTGGTACAGATTTCACCCAAGGACAGGATGCCGCATTCTTCGACTGGCTAAGCCTGGACAAAGGCACGGGTCGTCGTTTGATCGTTCGTGACTGGGATGTTGCGCCACAGCCGGTGGGGTTTCAGCGGCTGTCGGAGTTTTCCAATTTAACCGAAGCGATGGTTCGACGAGGTTGGTCTGAGCGTCGTATTCGACGAATCTTGGGCGAGAACTGGGTGTCGTTTCTGGGCGAGGTTTGGGGTAACTGATACAGGCGCGGTAGAAAAATAATCAAGGCACGATACCGCCCAATTCCATTTAGGACTTATCCCGTGAGGCCTTCCTCCCTGACAGTGACGTAGCCTTCTAGAAGGTCTAGTTCGTGTGCTGCCGGATCCCGTTCTCCAGGATCGCCATAGCCGCCGGCACCTGGTACTTCTAACTGGATTTGTGATCCTTTCGGTGCATTAAAACCGCCCTTGGTTAGCAAGGGTCGAATGGTGCCGTCCTGCAGTTTCAATGAGATCTTAGCTGGTGCGCCAGCTTCGCCACCGCGGATCCCGAATGGTGGCGATTGTGTGTGTTCCAGGCAAACGGCTGCACGTGAGTCATGATCAAGAACCGTCCAGGCCCGGCGGGCGCCGCACCCTCCGCGGTATTTCCCGCGACCACCGCTGTCCGGGGTGATTTCGTAGTAGTCGACGCGAACAGGAAAACTCAACTCAAGGATTTCGATTGGTGTATTCATGGTGTTAGAGATGCCTGATGCCACCACGTTAATACCATCCTTGTTGGGTCGCGCGCCTAGACCTCCTTTGATCGTTTCATAACTGACATAGCGTTGGCCATTGCGAGGGTCCAATCCGCCCAACGTAATAATGCCAGAGGTGCCTTGGCTACAAGCCATAACATTCTCCGGCATAAAATCTGCCATTGCGCCAAAAGTCATGTCCGCAACCCGGTGGCTGATTTCGTGATTGGCGTAGACGACGGGAGAGGGAAATTGCGCATTGACGACTGTTCCGGGCGGAGCGCTGACGCGTATTGGGCGCCACGCACCGGAGTTGGCCGGAATCAGACTGTTGGGGTCAACGATCATCTTTAAAGAGCAGTAGACCCCCGAAGCGGTCACCGACAATGGGGCATTGAAGGGCCCCGAAACCGCTGGGTCGCTGCCGCTAAAATCTACTTCGAGCGAGTCTCCTTGTTTGCGGACCCGCATTCGAATAGTGAAGGTCGCGTCTTCGTTTTCGCCATCTTCAATAATGCCGTCACCATCACAGAAGTCACTGAAAACACCCTCACCATCTGGCAACTCAGACAGCATTAGCCGCATCAGTCGTTCAGAATAATCCATGACCTCTTGCATGATGTGGGTTAGTGAATCAACGCCGTACTTATCCGCTAGCGTGGCCAGTCGGCGACAGGCCCGATGGTTTGCGGCCACTTGTGCGCGCAGGTCGCCGAGACGTTCATCGGGTGTTCTTACATTGGCCAGAATCAAGTCTTCAACGTTATGGTCAACCTCGCCCGCGTGGTAAAGCTGTATCGGGGGCATGCGAAGGCCTTCACCATAAATTTCGGTAACTGCTCCATAGCTACCTGGCGTCGCACTACCAATGTCCGGCCAGTGTGCTCTAACGCAGGTCCATCCGAGAATGCGGTCATCGTAGAAGGCGGGTGTCACTACATTGACATCCGGCAAGTGTGAGCCACCAAAATATGGATCGTTGTGTATAAAGACGTCACCTTCCACGGCCCGATCGGCGAATTTGTCGATCACGGCACGGACGGCATCTGGCATCGAGCCAAGATGAATAGGAAGGTCGGGCCCCTGAGCAACCATATTGCCGGCAGTGTCAAAAATTCCACAGGAATAATCACCCGCAACTTTGAGGATCGGGGAATAGGCTGTTTTGGCCAATACGATCTTCATCTCCTCAGCAGCTTTATAGAGGCTGTTTTTGACAACTTCGAAAGTCACTCGGTCGGCGGCTGAGCCCCTGATTGTTTCTTTGGGGTTATTCATGACATGTACGCTCGATGTTGATAAATCCGTACTGATCGTTGGAAGCGGTCCAGCCAGGTTGGACGACAATGGTACTGTCAAGAGATTCTACAATTGCCGGCCCGACAATCACGCTTGAAGGACCAAGGCCATTTCGGTCGTAGACGGGACAGTCGATTTTTCCAATAGTGGGGAACCAGCAGCTACGCCGAGCTTTTTCACCTTTGCTTTGGGTTGCGGTTTGATGTCTGATTTCAAGCGGATCAAGCTTTCCGACTGCAGATAAACGCAAGGTGACCAAATGGACCGGTTCACTTGTGTTTTGATGGCCGTAGGTTTGCTCATGGCGTCTGTGAAAATCTGCTGCTAGTTGTTCCATTAGTGCATTATCAAATGGGTCATCAGGGGCTATGATGTTAAGTTCATATGCTTGGCGGGTATATCTCAGGTCAGCAGACCTTAGGAATTGCCAGCGATCTTCAGGGATGTCTGTCGCTTGAAGCATTCTTCGTCCTTCGGCTATCAGTTCCTGCCACACTGCTTCGACCGCAGCTGATCGCAAATTGCTCAGCGGTTGATAGAGTGTTCTCGAGTAATCGCGACGTATATCGGTACCAATCAATCCTAAAGCCGAAAAACCACCGGGGATTGGGGGTACGATGAGTTTGGGAATGTCTAATTCCTCAGCAAGCGCAACTGCGTGCAATGGTCCCGCACCCCCAAAAGCCACTAAGCTGAACTCACGTGGGTCATGGCCACGTTCGATAGATACGATACGTAAGGCCTCTGCCATGCTGTTATTGACGATATCCCTAATTGCAGCAGCGGCTTCTTCTGCGTTTATCCCCATCGGTCGGCCGATGTGCTCTTCCAACGCCCTAACTGCACACTCGTAATCAATTGGAAGACTACCGTCGAGCAATGAGTCCCTGTTCAGATAACCCAATACGAGGTTGGCGTCAGTCACCGTAGGATTTGTTCCACCTTGCCCATAGCATACTGGACCAGGTTGGGCACCGGCACTATGTGGGCCAACCCTCAGTGCACCGGCAGGGTCTATCCAGGCGATGCTGCCACCACCAGCACTGACTTCGGCTAAGTCGATTACTGGAACTCGAATAGGGTGACCCGTGCCGCTGACCCAGCGATTCTGGCTGCCCGACCCCCCCACTTCATAGTCGGCCGTCACTTCAATTTGACCATCACGTATTAGGCTGGCCTTAGCGGTGGTTCCCCCCATGTCAAACGAGAGCAAATCAAGTTGATTCAATTGTCGACCAACGAGTTGCGCTGCGATTACACCCGCAGCTGGACCAGATTCAATCGAGTTGACAGGCATTCTCAAAGCTTCATTTACGTCAAATACACCCCCGGTTGACCCCATCACATGTAGCTGTGGTAACCCAAGTCCGTCTAGAGCAGATTCCAACGTTCGCAGATAAGACTCGAGGATGGGCCCGACGTAGGCGCAAACAGCCGTTGTGCTAGTGCGTTCAAACTCGCGTACTTCTGGAAGTACTTCACAGGACAGAAAGATAGGGACATCGGGGAGTGCTGTGCGAAGTGCGCTGCCCAGTTGTTTTTCATGGGTATCATTTAGAAAAGAGAACAACAAGGTCACTGCTATAGCTTCAACATCGAGGAGTCGAAGCTCGTCGATCAGTCCGGTAATCTCTGAGTTGCTGAGCGGGTTGATGACGGTGCCAGCAGCGTCTATCCGTTCGGTTACTTCAAGACGCCGGTGCCTTGGGATCAATGTAAGGGGAGGGTCTTGAAAGAGATCATAAAGATCGGAACGAGCGGATCGACGAAGCTCTAAAAGATCCCGGAATCCACGGGTTGTAATCAGAGCAGTCTTCGCACCTTTTCCTTCTAGGACTGCGTTCGTGACAACAGTAGTCGCATGTGAAAGGAGAGTGACTTGGTCAGAATCTATAGCATATGTATTAATTGCTTGTGTCAGACCTGACACAACACCAAGTCCAAAGTTGGAAGGGGTCGTCGGCGTCTTTGTGATGCCAATGATTCCATCTTCGTCGTTAACAAGAGCAACATCAGTGAAAGTGCCACCAATATCGACTCCAAGGCGCCATGCCATGAATCATTCTCCTAGGATCAGTGAAGGAGCATAGCGTGCACTTTCAATTCAGTCGATCAATGATACTAATATTGGATCACACGCACGCTTGCTCGCTACTGCCTGTGGCTCATTCAGTTGTCCAAATAGGTTCGCCTTCGACGCCGGGCGACATTCGTTTCCATTGGAAAGAGGTGTCGGGCTGTAGCAGAGTGCGATCGCGTTTTCTGGTGGCCAGAAGCAGATCTCTCTGGGTTTTCCTACTGTTTTAGCCGTTGCTTCAGCAGAGACAGAGATTGGTACTGAAAAATAGACTTCTTTGCCCGATAGATCGGCCTGTGCTTTCACTGGGAGGCTTTCAGGGAGCTTGTCAAGCTTAATGTTCACAAGCGAAGCGCAGGCGAGATGGACACGCTTAGCACATCAACAATAGCATCAAAGAATAGTGAATGTGTCATTCTCACTTAGGATTAATCGGTTCAGAGGATCCACGCCGGATTCTGTGATCGCAATGACACACTCGATACGAAAGCCGCCACCGGTTAATCCGTGCAAATCGAGCTTAATTGCGAGTGTCATACCGGGCAGCAGATCAAAATCACTGTCGAGTGTGAGGTCCGGTTGTTCTACAACATCAAGGCCGACACCGTGACCAACACCTCTTTGACCTTTCGCATAGGGGACAAAGTTGTCAGCGTAGCCTGCAGGTTCGAGCCTCGCCAGCATCATGTCATAGATCGTTGATGCAACCGTGTTCGGTTGGATCAACGGAATCACCTCTTTGATGACTTTATGGCCAAATGCTAGCGCGTCAGCCTTCTCGGTACTTGCCCCCGGCATTAAGACAGTTACGCCGCCGTCATTACAGTAATTTCCAACGGCTGGGTTAAAGTCAACCAATACGAAGTCACCCGCCTCGATTGCCCGATCACTGGGTCGCCAGGCAGGAAAATTGGTGTTGGGCCCTGACATGACAACGGTAGCGGAGCCGAGATCAGCGCCCATCTTTCGACCAATGTATTCAGCCTCTGCAGCAACCTGTGTTTCTGTCTGGCCTATATGTATTTTCTTCAACAGTCCTGCGAGAACCTCATCGTCAATTTCGGCGGCTTGGCGCATGAGTGCAATTTCGTTGTCGCTCTTTACTTGCCGCAACTCTATGAGAAGATTGGTGCACGGTACGAATTCGGCATCACCGAGGTGCCTTTCGATAACACGATAATTACTGAGTGGTAACAAGTTGTCACCGATCAGGCCTATGCGTGCATTCGTGTTAATGATTGAGTTAAACACTTCGGGAACAAACTCATCGAGACGGTGAATTGGACGCACATCTTCTATCCATACCGTTTTGACAGCAGAGTAGGCGTTTAATCGACCAATAAACAAAGTAGGCGGGAGATCACCGATTAGGCACAGCATTTGGGGTGATTCTTCGATTAAATTAATCGGTTTGTAGTTGGTGAAATAGGTTCCATTGCCTGAACGATATTCGTCAGAATAAATGATCAAAGCATCTAGATTATTTTCGTGCATCACACTGCGCATGCGCTCGGTGCGTTGGATCAGTTCTTCGCGTTGAATTTGCATATGTGTTCGCTCGTTTGCGGTGTGATAGCTGACAGAATAGATTATTACCGGTGGTGGCGACAAGCGGCAATGATGAAACAGTCATAACCTCGTTGGCAGTCGCGTATTGTTAAGACTTATCTTTTAGCCATGACCGTGATAGGGTTTCGCCGGTGCCATGCGTAGAAAATTGCCTTGAACTGGAGAGATATTAATGAACACTGTCGCACTGGAGAGCTCGAACATCGTCGAGACATATCGTTCCAAAACCCGTGAGTCTGCGGCGCTATCTGAAGATGCTGCCGCTCAGTTCCCAAGTGGTATTACGCATGATTCAAGACACGTTAGACCATATGGCGTGTTTGTCGAGAAAGCCGTAGGTTCACACAAGTGGGATGTCGACGGTAACGAATATGTCGACTATTTTGGTGGGCATGGCGCACTGTTGCTCGGACATGGGCGGCCGGAAGTGCTTGCAGCGATTCATGAGGCGCTGGACGAAGGTACGCATTTTGGAGCGAGTCATCCTAGGGAGTTGGCGTGGGCGAGGGTCATCCAGCGTCTTATACCCACTGCAGATCGGATTCGATTTACATCCTCCGGTACTGAAGCGACTCACCTGGCATTAAGGCTTGCTCGAGCCTTTACTGGTCGGTCGAAGATTGTTCGTTTCCTATCAAATTTTCATGGTTGGCATGACCACATGACTTCCGGTTACACGTCGCACTACGATGGTTCCCCGACTTCAGGTGTATTAGAAAGTGTGGCATCCAGTATTGCCCTCGTCCCGCCCGGTGATATTGATGCCGTACGCACTGTCCTAGAACAAGATAAAGACATTGCAGCTGTGATTCTTGAACCGACTGGATCATCGTTTGGAATGGTTCCGATTCCGGAAGGTTTTCTGGAAGCACTTCGAGAGGTAACGGCGAAACATGGTGTGTTATTGATTTTTGATGAAGTTGTGACTGGGTTTCGAGTGTCACCGGGCGGGGCACAAGCGCATTTCAATATCAAACCGGATTTAACCGCGCTGGCGAAAATTCTTGCGGGCGGGCTACCTGGCGCCGCTGTGGTGGGCGGGCGGGAGATCTTGGATGCCCTAGATTTTGATGCGGCACCGGCAAGTGGGCGGGAGAAAATTCAGCATCAAGGCACATACAATGCTAACCCGGCATCGGCTGCGGCCGGTACCGCAGCATTATCTATTATTGAATCTACAGATGCCTGTAAGAGAGCGAATGACTATGCGGAACGATTGCGTGGAAGACTGAACCAGATATTTGTTGAGGAGCAGGTTCAGTGGGCAGCTTATGGTACCTTTTCTGGTTTTCACGTCTTTACTAACCCGATGAAACGAGCCATTGATCCGGAGAAATTTGACGCTGCTTCGGTAGACTGGAAAGAGATTAAAAGCAATCCGCCAGGAGTATCTGACAGGTTGCGCCTTGCGATGTTGATCAATGGTGTTGACATTACCGGGTGGCCTGGCGGGACCATATCGGCCGCCCACGATGAGGTAGATCTGGACAAAACTGTCGACGCATTTCGTGAATCGTTGCGTATGTTGCGTTCGGAGGATGCTATCTAAGCGGTTAAATGAGGATACTGGCCTAGTGTTCACTGGTTATTGGGCAAAAAGTGTTTGATATGCCAAAAACCTTAGTTAGTGTGAGTTTATATACTCGACCCAAGTAGTTATAGTCATTTCTGCGCAGGGGCAACAGAATAGGTGGTGTTACATCCTAGTGATGGCTTTGCGCCACTGGGGAGTGAGTTCGGTGTGATGGGACGTTTTTTGTGCAACGGAATTCGCTTCGAATTTGATTACGTTAGGAGGATTATTAATGCCTAAGCAAATAAGATCACGAACGGCGCTTGCCAGCGCTATCAGTGGATTGGTATTGGGTGCTTCGTTAATGGCTCAGCCGATAGCGGCTGTCGCTGGTAGCGTGGTGACGTTGTGGCACACTGAACCCAATCCCAAGACCGTTGGCGTGATGAAGGAAATTATCGCTGATTATGAAAAACTTAACCCTGGTATAAAGGTCAATCAGGAACCGATCCCCTGGGGTGATCTTGATCAGAAGATGCAGGCTGCCCTTGCGGCAGGTGCGCCGCCCGATGCGTCTCACGGCCAGGCTTATGTTGAGCGTTCACTATCAGCTAAGGGTCTGTTATTGCCGATTGATGAGGTTGTAGAGTCGATCGGCCCAGATGATATCTGGGATGTAGTGAAAAAACTCAATTATCATGATGGACATTACTATGGTCTTGCCCACGCGATTGGCACGGACGTTCATATCATTCGCAAGGATTACTATCGTAAGGCTGGTATCTCTACAACTGAGCCACCCAAGACATGGGATGAGTGGTTAGCACAGTTAAAGAAGCTGACGGTTGATACCAACGGTGACGGTAAGGTTGATGTTTACGGGTTGGGTCTTGCTGGCCCAGGCTTCTTTATCAACGAAGAAGTGTATATGTGGGCAGGGTCAAATGGCGGTCGCCTTTTCGATCCGACCGGTCGCCCGACGTTAACTGAAAAGCCAATCATCGAGATGCTCGAATTTTTTAAAGAGGTCTCAGACTGTTGTCTCGCTCCCGACTGGTTGAGTCACGGTTATCTGGATACCTTTGCGATGTTGGCGACCGGTAAAGTCGCTTCAATCCTTGGTTGGGGCCGTGGTACCGGTTATTTTGAAAAGTATGCTGCGGACGTGGTAGCGGCGGGCGATATCGGTGTGATGCCAGGAAAGCCAGTGGGCCCAAGTGGAAACGCTTTTCTCACACAGTTGGACTGCGAGCCTTGGATGATCTTTAAAGATGGTAAAAATCCCCAAGGCGCGATTGATTTCCTCAAGTTCTTTTATCAACCTGATAATTACCGAAAGTACATTCAAACGGTACCCATTCATTTCTTCCCGATTCGCAAGTCGGTTCAGAATGACCCAAAGTATTTAGCGACTCCGGACCTTGGTACGTGGAAGTTTTGGGTAGATGCACAGAAGAACATTATTGGCAACCACGATCCCAAACCGCTGTTTGTGACCGAGTGGGATGATCTCGATCTGCCGTTCTTACAGGAAGTCGCAAGCTCCGGCATCATGGTTGAGATGGTGACTGATGTGGTGGAGGGCAGGATGTCTGCCGCCGATGCGGCTGCAAAAGCGCAAAAGCGCACTGAGAAGTTGATTACGCAGTTAGGTTACAAGAAGTGGTAACGATGTGAGTTTTTGATTACTGGGGATTGCCGGATGGCAGATGCTGTTGGGCAGTCCCCAGTTGCCTTTTTTACTTCCTTACGGTTTCATCGGTAGTTTCTATATGAACACAAACGTCACTACGGATGGTCCACGAATGCCAACTCGACAGGAAGCCCCATTACCGTCACGCGGCAGGCGTATTCCCGAGCATTACTGGGGCTATTTATTGCTGGCGCCAGCGGTAGCGATGGTGTTGGCATTGATTCTCTATCCGGTGCTTTATTCTGGTTGGCTGAGTTTCCATTTTAAGCATGCCTATTTGCCTTTGCAGACCTTTATAGGGCTGGAAAATTACCGCGAACTTCTGTCTGATGGAGATGGGTTTTGGCGTAGCGTTTATTTGGGAGCGATCTATGGCTTTGGTTCAACCATCCTTCAGATTATTCTTGGACTTTCCGCCGCCCTGATGCTGAATGAATCGTTTTTTGGCAAAGCATTGATGCGTGGTGTCGCGCTATTTCCTTATATGGTGCCAACGGTTGTGGTTGCTATTCTGATGAAGTGGATTCTGAATGATGCGTATGGCATCTTGCCCTACGTCACCG
>MDTE01124914.1_pt1 | contig 13532 bp, 10 predicted proteins | sample 811231 | NCBI WGS metagenome assembly MDTE01 (sample SAMN05326651, study PRJNA326480) | marine metagenome | isolation source: seawater | place: Indian Ocean: Red Sea | collected 2010
CGTACGCTCATTCCAGTCAGGGGGAAAAGGTGTGGCACGGATCCCTCGCCTTGCCCAAGGGATACGTCAAGGGGGCGGCCGGAGCGGGAGACGCCTTTTGCGCGGGGGTACTGTTCGGAATTCATGAGGAATGGCCTCTGGAAAAATGCCTTCTGACCGGAACCTGCGCCGCGACTGCCTGCATGTCCGATCCGACCTGCACGGACGGTCTTCGTTCGCTGGACGATTGCCTGGCCTTGGCCGAGCGATTCGGGATCGGCGACGACGAGACCTGATCCTCCTTCCCAATCTTCTTTTCCCTTCACCCGTTCCCACCAGCATGTCTCAAAACTCCCTCAATGATTTCGACCCGAATCTTCGCCAGCAAGCCTTGCGCGAAGAAATTGCAAACGCCGGATTTCCCGAACCGGGCACCTACCTGAATGCTCATGCCCACACCTTTTTCTCCTTCAACTACAAGGGCTATTCCCCCAGTCGTTTTGCCTTGGAGGCCAAGAGGGAGGGACTGGAGATGGCTGGGATCGTCGATTTCGACGTATTGGACGGGTTGGAGGAATTTTGGCAGGCCAGCCGCCTCCTTGACCTAAAGGCGTGTGTGGGCATCGAGTCTCGGGTATTCGTTCCGGAATTTGCGGACCGGGTGATCAATTCCCCCGGAGAGCCGGGGATCAGTTACCACATGGGCACCGGTTTCACCACGGTTGAGATTCCGGAGGAGGCTCAGGTCTTTCTGGACGGCATGCGCGGAACTTCCGAGCAAAGGAACCGGGCGATGTTGGAAAGGGTGAATGCCTTTCTTGATCCTCTGACTCTGAATTATGAGCAAGACGTCATGCCCCTGACTCCCAAGGGCAATGCCACCGAGCGACATCTTTGCCTGGCCTATGCCCGAAAGGCCTCCCGGCAATACCCGGAGGAAACTGCCTTGCGGGCCTTTTGGGCGGACAAGCTGGGAGTGATGCCCGATGAGCTCAAGGATCTTCCCGATGGGAGGAGTATGACTGATTTGATTCGCGCCAAGACCATGAAGAAAGGGGGAGCCGGATACGTTCAGCCGGATTCGGGTTCCTTTCCCAAGATGTCCGAGATGAACGAGTTCGTTCTCAAGTGCGACGCATTGCCCACTTTCACCTGGTTGGACGGCACCTCCGAAGGGGAGCGCGCAATCGAGGAACTGATCGAGGTTGGCCGCTCCAGCGGAGCCGTCGTCTTCAACGTCATTCCGGATCGTAATTTCACTCCCGGCGCCCCGGATCAGAAGCTTGCCAATCTCCTCGAGATCGTCCGCATAACCCAGGACTTGGGCCTTCCCTTGCTGGGCGGCACCGAGATGAACAGTCCCGGACAAAAGTTCGTGGACGACTTTTCTTCCGCGGAGTTGGCCCCCCTGCATCCGGTTTTCCTGCGGGGTTCGCGAATCCTGCACGCTCATTCTACGCTTCAGAAATTGGCGGGCATGGGATACTTGAGCCAATGGGCCAGCGATCAGTTCAGTGACGTCTTTGAAAAGAATTCCTTCTACGAGGAGTTTGGTGAGCTCTTTTCGCCACGGGCGGATCAAGCATTGGGGGATCGGCTCAATTCGAAGGTGAGCTCCGCCGAAGCGCTGACTCTTGCCCGTCAGGCAATGAGTCAAGTTTCCTAGCGAACTTCAAGGTGGGAGGAACTTTCGTAGGATTCGGATTCGGAGCCATTCAGGGAGGGTTGTTTCTGCCCTCGGCATTCGCCTCCGGGAATTTCGACCGCCTGGTGGTGGCGGAAATTGATTCGGAACTGGTTGCCCAGATTCGTCGCTCCGGCGGAACCTACCAATGTAACGTCGCGGAGGCAGCGGGTTTGCGCACCGTCGAAGTTTCCGGATTGGAAGCTTACAACCCCTTGGTTGATGAGGACCGCGTGACCTTGTTGGAGGCGATTTCCGAAGCCGCTGAATTATGCACCGCTTTGCCGAGCTTCACGCTCTATGATTCCGGAGATGCTTCGGTTGCCGCCTTGCTGGCCGAGGGTTTGGGACGCAAAGTTGAGAATACCCAGGCTCCCTCCGCGGTCGTCTACGCGGCGGAGAACGACGCCCGGGCAGCCGCTCGTTTGAGAGAGGCCTGCTTAACGAGGAAGCCGTCCGGCTTCGGCAACCGGGTGGTCTTTTCCGAGACTGTAATTGCCAAGATGTGCTCGGTGGTGACCGATTCTTCCCGCATTCGCGCCGAAGGCCTTGCGGCTCTTACGGAAGGTTCCTCAAGGGCCCTTTTGGTGGAGGCTTATGACAAGATTCTCATTGATGAGAGCGTACCTCCCGGATTCGAGCGAGGCTTGGACCGCTTCATTCCGAAAGCGGATCTAGGCCCCTATGCCCTGACTAAATTCTTCGGTCACAATGCGATTCATGCGACCTTGGGATTTCTCGCCAGGGACAAGGGAATGAGCTATATGCATGAGGTGCGGGAAAGCCGGGAACTCCTCACCTTGGCCAAGCGGGCGTTTGTCGAAGAGGCGGGTGTCGGCTTGAGGAAGGAATACGCAGAGGTCGAGGATGACCTTTTCACTCCAGACGGTTTTCTGGAGTACGCGGATGACGCCCTGGAACGTATGATCAACCCTTTTCTGCGCGATCCGGTTGCCCGGGTGACTCGGGATCCGATAAGAAAGCTTGGCTGGGAAGACCGGATGCTTGGATCGATGAGGTTGGCCATCCGAGCGGGAACCGTACCCGCAGTCATGGCCCGGGCCGCCCGGATTGCCCTTGGCTATGCGTGCCGGAAAGCTTCCTGGGACAAACCCGATGCCGCTTTGCGGAATATTTGGTCGGAATGGGAAGAGTCCGATGAAAAATCTCTTTGTCTGGACCTGCTTTTGAGCTCGTCCTAGAAATATTTCGTATTCTTGGGTAATCGAGGGTTGCCTTTCCCTCGAAAACGATCAAAATCAATCGAAAACGATCAAAAATGATACGTGAAGCTTGCCCAGTTCTGGCTCCCCAAAGAAGGGAGCGAATTCGAACCCTTGTTCGGGAGGGTGTTGCCCGGGTCGAGGATTTAAGGAAGACCCTGAAGGTTTCCGTGGCCACGATTCGCAGGGATTTGGAGGTTCTGGAGGAACAGGGAAAAGTCCGACGGGTGCACGGTGGGGCGGTTTCCACCGAGAGTCGTCTGGAGGAGTCGGTCTTTGATGACAAGACCACGCAATCGAGCAAGGAGAAACTTAGAATTGCGGAAGAGGCTTACCGAATGATCGAGCGGGAAGAGTCCATTTTCATCGATGGTGGAAGCACCACGCTGTTTTTGGCTCGGATGCTCTGCGATCGTAATGATCTCACGGTGGTTACGAATTCCTTGCGAGCGGCCTTGGAGTTGGCGGAGAAGGGACCTCGGGTCATTTTAACCGGGGGCGAGTTGCGCAGGATCAGCCAAACTATGGTCGGCCCGCTGACGAGCGCCGTACTGGGTCAAGTTCGGGTGGACAAAGCCTTTATGGGGACCATGGGCTTTTGCCTGACCAACGGATTGACCACCACGGATCCCAACGAAGCCTACGTCAAGAATCTGGTTGCCGAACACGCCAATCAGGTGATTTTGCTGGCGGACTCGTCCAAAGCCGAGAAAGTGTGCTTTGCCAGGGTTTCGGATTGGGACAAGGTCGACTGCCTGGTATCGGATGACAAATTGCCTCCCTCTTTTGCCAAATCATTACGAAAACTGGGTCCGAAAGTCCGGATGACCTGAAACCTTACAAGCCAAGAAGAAGGAGAAGATAACCATGGCCACACCTATCATTATGCCTCGCCAAGGACAATCGGTCGAGAGTTGCATTCTTACGGAATGGAAAGTTGAAGTTGGGCATGAGGTTGCCGAAGGGGACGTCCTTGCGGTCATTGAAACCGACAAAGCCAGCTTCGATCTCGAATCCACGGCTTCGGGAAAAGTTCTGGCGCTGTTTTGGGAAGCGGATGATGACGTCCCTGTTTTGGCGAACGTCGCCGCCATTGGAGAAGAGGGGGAAAACGTCGACGACCTTCGTCCGGCTGGAGCGGAACCTTCCGCGCCACCCGCCGCGGACCCGGAACCTTCTTCGAGTCCCGGCCCCGCGAACCCTCCCGGCCCCGCAACGGAAGTTACAAACTCCGAACCATCGCATTTCGCATCTGCGGGATCCGGAGCGGGAATCAGCCCACGAGCCCGAAAGGTCGCCATGAGGCACGGAATTGATCCCGAAACCTTGGAGGGAAGCGGTCCCGGCGGTCGAGTGATCGAACGAGACGTTGAAGCCGCTCGCCTTGGTCGCCCCCGTTTGAGCGCGAGCGCCGCGGTTCGGGCTCGCGAAGAGGGATTGGAGCCACCTCGTCGAGGCAGTGGTCTTGCTGGAATGGCGCTGGCTTCGGACATGAAACAACCGGGTGCGATTGAGGGGGCCGAAATTCAACCGGTCAAAGGCATTCGCAAGGTCATCGCCGAACGGATGATGCAATCCTTGCAATCGACCGCTCAGCTTACCTTGCACGCTTCCTTCGAACTGACCGCCGCTCAGGCCTTCCGCAAACAAAGGCAGGAGGAGGGAAAAGCCAAGGTTTCCCTGAACGACCTGATTGCCCATGGCATAATCCAAGCCCTGTCCTCCCACCCGCAAATGAATGCCCATTTTTTGGGAGACCGGATCGCAACCTTTGAAAAAGTTCACTTGGGCGTGGCCGTGGATACCCCCAAGGGACTCCTGGTTCCCGTGGTTCGAGACGCGTCCGATCTTTCCCTTGACGATCTGTCTTCCTCCATCAAGAAAGTGGCCATTGCCTGCCGTGAGGGAACGATATCGCCGGATGATCTGAGCGGTGGTTCCTTCACCCTGACCAACTTGGGAATGCTTGGAGTCGAGACCTTCACCCCGGTATTGAACGCTCCGGAGGTGGCCATTCTTGGCGTGGGAGGGATTACGCTTAAGCCCAAAAGGCTGGAATCGGGCGAGGTGGTCTATGCGGATTTTCTTCCGCTGAGTCTGACGATTGATCATCAGGCGATTGACGGCGCTCCTGCCGCTCGATTCTTGCAAACCTTCGTTTCACACCTCGAGCAAAATCCCGGGGAAGAACTTTCAAAAACCAAAGAAGAAGCATAAAGAATGAAATATGATTTTGCAGTCATTGGGGCCGGCCCCGCCGGGTACGTCGCCGCCAAGAAAGCCGCCGCCGCGGGTTTGAAGACCCTACTGGTGGAAAAGAAAAAGCTCGGAGGGGTCTGTCTGAACGAAGGATGCGTGCCATCCAAAACCCTCCTTCAGGCAGCGAAGACCTATCACCATGCCAAGCATGGTTCGATTTTCGGCGTGGAGGTGGAGGGCTTGAGCTTCGATTTCCCCAAGGCTCATGCTCATAAGAATCAAGTCATGGATCGCATGCGGGACGGGATTGCAGGTTTGATGAAAAAATACAAGGTCGAGGTCATCGAGGGCGATGCCCGTCTGCTGCCCGGGCTTAAAATCTCGGTGAATGGAGAAACTCATGAAGCCGATAACGTTTTGCTTTGTACCGGATCCTCTCCGGCCAAGCCTCCGATTCCGGGGATTGATTCCGAACAGGTCGTCGATTCCACCGGCATCCTCAACCGTGAAAACCTCCCCGATCGACTGATCATTGTCGGTGGAGGCGTGATCGGCTGTGAATTTGCCTGCATGTACGCATCGGTTGGCGTTCCGGTTACGGTGCTGGAGGCAATGTCCGAGATCTGTCCTAATTTGGATAAGGACGTGGCCGCGGTTCTCCGTGAGGAGCTCACCGGCAAGGGAGTGGAGTTCAAATTGAACACCACAGTCGAATCCATCGAGCCCAACTCGGTCAAGTACGCAAACTCCGAAGGCAGTGGAAGCGTGGACGGTGATTTGGTGCTCGTAGCCACCGGTCGCAAGCCCAACGTTTCGGATTTGGGACTGGAGGATCTGGGGTTGGATTTTGATGCCCGGGGAGTCCGCGTGAATGACAAGGGAGCCACGAACGTTCCCGGTTTGTGGGCTGCAGGAGACGTTACCGGACAGGCCTGGTTGGCTCATTCGGCGAGCCGTATGGCCGAAGTCGTGGTCAATAACCTGAACGGACGAGTCGACCATATGCGTTTCGACAAGATGCCCGCCGTGGTGTATACCAGCCCTGAAGTGGCGGTCGTGGGCTTGACCAAGGAGGAGGCCGAGGCCAAGGGTTTGAAGGTCAAGGTTGGTCGCATCCCCATGAAAATCAATGCCCGTTATCTTGCCGAAAACCCGGACGAAGCCGGACTATGCAAGGTTGTGCTGGAAGCGGAAACGAGACGACTGCTCGGCGTTCATATGGTTGGTGGAGCCTGTTCCGAAATGATCTTCGGCGCCACCGCAATGTTGGAAACCGAATTGAGGGAAGATGAAATCGAAGAAATCGTTTTTCCACATCCCACCACTTCCGAAATCATGAAGGACGTCTTTATGGCCGTTCGTTAACGCACTTGCCCAATCTCAAACTTTTCAATTCGTCATGCCAAAGTCACAAATCGTAGAACCTGCGGAAGAACGCAAAGCCGGAAGCATTCCATTTGCCGAAATTCCCCTTAATCAATACCAACAGGATCTGGCCAAGGAAAAGGAGGCCTATGGAGCCGACGCCCTGGTCGGGATGTACGAGGATATGCTCCTGATACGAGAATTCGAAAGCATGCTTCAGAGTATCAAGACTCAAGGCTCCTATGAGGGGATCGAGTACGATCACAAAGGTCCGGCTCACCTTTCCATCGGTCAGGAAGCATCCGCAGTCGGTCAGGCATTTCTGCTGGACGTGGACGATCATATCCTCGGTTCTCACCGCTCCCATGGAGAAATTCTTGCCAAGGGTATGTCTTCGATACGCAAGCTTGATGATGATGCGCTTTTGGAGATTATGAAAAATTTCCTCGGAGGGGACTGTTTTCGAATCGTCGAAAAGGAAGATTCGAGAGACGTCAAGGATCTCGCGAGGAACTTTCTCCTATACGGAGCTCTTGCCGAAATTTTCGGACGAGAGAACGGATTCAATCGTGGCTTGGGCGGATCGATGCATGCGTTTTTCCCTCCGTTTGGAATTCTTCCCAACAACGCCATCGTTGGCGGATCCGCGGACATTGCCATGGGAGCGGCGCTTTTCAAAAAGGTGAACCGTAAGAGTGGAATCGTAATTTCCAACGTGGGAGACGCTTCCATGGGCTGCGGACCGACTTGGGAAGCGATGAATTTCGCTTCCATGAGACAGTTCAGAGAGTTGTGGGATGAGACAATGAGAGGCGGTCTTCCGATCATCTTCAACTTCATGAACAATTTTTATGGCATGGGGGGCCAGACCGCCGGGGAAACCATGGCTTTCGATTATCTTGCCCGAGTCGGAGCGGGGGTGAACCCCGAATCCATGCATGCCGAGCGAGTGGACGGATACAACCCTCTTGCGGTGGTTGATGCCATCAAGCGGAAGAAGGCTTTGATTGAGAATGGTGACGGACCGGTCCTGCTCGAAACCATCACATATCGCTATTCCGGGCACTCGCCTTCCGATGCGTCCTCTTATCGATTGAAGGAAGAGATTGACGCTTGGCAAGCCATTGACCCTCTTCATGCCTATGCAAAGGAACTGATGGACGGCGGGATGCTTTCGGAGGAGGGGATCGATCAAAGGCAGGCGGACGTGACCAAGGCAATGACTCAGGCGTATCGTCTGGCCTCGGATCTCGAAGTGTCCCCACGTCTGGCTTCCGAAAAAATCGGTGGACTCATGTTCTCCAAGAGAAAAGTCGAGAATTATGATCCGGAGCGTACACCCGAATTGATTCTAAAAGCCGAGGAAAACCCCCGTGTGCAAGCTTTGGCAAAAAAGTCCCGAGCGGGCGTCATCGACGGAAAGCCGGTATCCAAAAACAAGGTCTTTCAATACCGCGACGCAATTTTCGAAGCCGCCTTCCATCGCTTTCAGAATGACTCGACCCTTGTCGCTTATGGAGAGGAAAACCGGGATTGGGGTGGGGCTTTTGCCTGTTATCGCGGCTTGACCGAGTCTCTTCCCTATCACCGCCTTTTCAACTCTCCGATTTCCGAGGCGGCGATCGTGGGGAGCGCGGTTGGATACGCTCTTGAGGGCGGTCGGGCTTTGGTTGAATTGATGTACTGTGACTTCATGGGGAGGGCGGGAGATGAAATCTTCAACCAATTGGCAAAGTGGCAAAGCATGTCTGCCTGCATTCTGGAAATGCCGGTTGTCTTGCGTGTTTCGGTAGGCTCGAAATACGGCGCTCAGCATTCTCAGGATTGGAGCGCCATTGTCAGTCACATTCCCGGATTACAGGTTGTTTTTCCTTCCACTCCCTATGATGCCAAGGGAATGCTCAACACCGCTCTGGCCGGCAGTGACCCGGTGATTTTCTTCGAAAGCCAAAGGCTTTACGACATTGGGGAGCTTTTTGAAAAGGAGGTTCCTGCGGACTACTTTGAGATTCCCTTTGGCCCGCCCGCTCAAAGAAGGGTGGGGAAGGACCTGACCATGATAACGGTCGGAGCGACCATGTATCGAGCACTAGAGGCGGCGGACGTTTTGGAGCAAAAGTACGGACTCACGGTTGATTTCTTCGATTGTCGATCGATCAATCCCCTGGATTACGACCCGCTCATCGAATCGGTCCGCAAGACCGGTAAGGTCGTCCTCTCTTCGGATGCCTGCGAGCGTGGCTCGGTTATGCATGACATCGCATCGAACCTCAGTCAGCTCGCCTTTGACGAATTGGATGCTCCCCCCGTGGTCGTGGGTTCGCGAAATTGGATCACTCCGTGCGCCGAGGTCGAATCCGATTTCTTTCCCCAGCCGGAATGGATCGTGGATGCGGTTCACGAAAGAATCATGCCCTTGCCGGGCCATCAATTGAGCACCAACCCGACTACGGGTGAGTTATTGAAAAGGCAACGAGCGGGCATTTGAGCAATCCCGAGAAACTTTCATGCCCGAGTGACACTTTGATTATGAGCGCCTCCCAAACCTTTTCCGCGCAGGCTCGAGTTTCCCAACTGAGGGAATTGGCCCGTGCCCCCCATCAGGGCATTTATTTGATTGGTCCGGATCAGATTGAACTGAAGACCGATGAATTGCCCAAGGATTGCTTTGACGGAAAAAACTTTCTGCTCGCGAGTTTCGGAAACTGTCGCTGCGCTTCGGATGCAAAAGCAATTCGTCAATTCGACGGTCATGCCAGAGTCCCCTCAGGAACCGATCAGGTTGCCTTGGGTCACGAAACCCTACAACTGGTTCTGGACGCTCCCGAAGAGTCTCATTTGCAGTCGGGTGACTTGGTCGTTGTGACTCCGGGGCATGCCAGCGAACCGATTGATCCCCAGAGTTTCGAACCTGAAAAATCGGGAGTTCTCGCTGCCTTGGGCTATTCCTATCGTTATCTGGGAGGGTTGCGGCAATTCAATACCGTACCCGGCAAGGCCTCCGAATTCGTGAAGTCCCAAGGATTCGGAAACCTCTTCAATAAGGCAGTTCCCAAAACGGATACCAGTCTGATTTCACTGGCTCATGCCGAACCCTTCGCCTGCAACTACGGGACCAACAAGAACATCTTCACTCTGGATGCGGATGGGCGGTTTCGATACGGTGTCCCGCCCCGGTCCATTGTCACTTATCTTTCGGGAACGGCTCGCATGGCAATGATCAACCTGACCATTGTGGCTTCGGTTCCGGATGATCAGCTTCCTTGCGTGGTTTACGTAACCGGTTCCCAAGCCAAGCTGGATGAAATGGATTCCTACGCTTTGGTTGAGGACTTGCGGGCTCGGGGAACAAGAGTGGTTCTTATCGACCGTAAGGATCCCGACATTATCGACAAACTCACGGAATATGGAAAATCCGAGGTGGTCTGGACCAATTACGCATCCAAGGAAACTTATGATCAGGCCGTCGCGATCCTTGCCGAAGGTGGGAATTTGAACAGTTATGCGGGAGCAGTGGATCCTGACTTGCTCATTCGAATGCCAGTTTCGCAAGCTCAGCGATTCGGTTCCCATAAGGAGGAAGCCGAAGCCCAATTCGAGGCGATGCATCATAATCTCGCTCCCAATGACCCAAATCGTTTCCGTGGACTTTCCCGGGAACCCAAGGTTGGCTTGGTCGGATTTGAGGAGGGGAGCGAGCGAGAGCAGGCCTATCTCGATTTGATTCCTTCGGGTACTCCGGTTTTTCGATCCGGCTCCATCGAACTTAGTCAAGGGCATGAAGCTTTGTCGGAGGATGATCTTGTCACCGATCTGTTTATTGCAGGCACAGGGGAGGAAGCGGCCCAAGCCTATGAATTCTGGGAATCCAGACTCGCACGTTCCGCAGCCGTCAATTTCGTGGATGGTGAGGTTGTTGTCCCAATCCGTTCTAGACAAGCCCACTACGTTTCCAGACATCAAATTTGCGGTTCCAACGTTCCTTGGCATATGACCAACACTTCGGAACCCCATTCGGATGACATGATCGAACAAGCTTCCAATCCGGTGAGTTTCGACTGGATGGTCAAGGGAGTTTGTGGGTTGCGGTCGGTGACCACCATGATGAGTGAGGTTGAACGAGACCAACCTTTCGGATCCTTTTTCGCCTTTACCGAACTGCCCGACTTGCCCTTTGTGGAAACCAGCTCCAGCGCCTTCCGGGCTGCCGCGGAAAGCGCATCTTCCGAAGCCAGGTCGGCTTTGACTGAGGCGGCTCAGGTCTTGGCCGAGAATCAGGAAACCTGGTCGCGGGAAGTCGAAGAGGCCCTGTATCGAGGATATGGAGTTCCTTATCCCTTGAATCTTTCTTGAATGATAATTGCAAAAGACAGGAGTGAGCCATGAGTTGGACGAATTTGGAGAATAAGGTCGTAGTTGTAACCGGAGGGGCGGCAGGCATTGGTTTGGCGGTGGTCAAAGGTTTGGTCGAAGTTGGAGCGCAGGTCATGATCGCCGATTTTTCCGAGGAAGCGGGCTTCCGGGCGGTGGAGGAGGCGCATTCCGATGGTTCCGGACAAGCTGATTTTTACAAGTGTGACGTAACTTCCAAAAAGGATGTGGATGCCCTTATCGAGGCGACCGTGCAAAAGTGGGGAACGGTGGACGCTCTGGTGAATAATGCAGGCATCAACGTACCCCGATTGCTGGTGGATCCCGCAGGCAAGGAAGAGCTGACCGAAGAGATCTGGGACAAGGTCTTTGCAGTTAACGTAAAAGGTCAGTTTCTCTGCGCCCAGGCAGCCGCTCGTCAGATGTTGGCGAGTGGAAGGGGGGGCGTTCTGATCAATATGTCATCCGAGTCCGGGCTGGAGGGTAGCGAAGGCCAAAGCGTTTATGCCGCGACGAAGGCAGCCAATCAAAATATGACGCGTTCCTGGGCAAAGGAGCTCGGAGACCAAGGAATTCGCATCGTTGGAGTCGCTCCCGGAATTATGGAAACCACGGGCATGAGGAGCGAATCATACGAGGCTTCGCTTGCCTATACCAGAGGAATCTCCGTTGAAGATCTGCGAGCCAAATACGGAAGCACTTCATCGATTCCCTTGGGCCGAAGTGGAAAGCTTTCCGAAGTTGCCGATCTTGTGGTGTTCTTGGTATCCGAAAGAGCCTCCTACTTGCATGGAACGACGATCAACCTGTCTGGAGGAAAATCGAGGGGATAGACCCTCGAAGCATTCTTTCTCAGTCTACCAAGTGGTGACTCCCTTGGCGAGAATCAGGTTTGCATAAATTCTGACGTCGCCGGTCATAACCACCGCGAACGCCTTTTTGGTACGATCGTAAAAATCGTATTTGTCCACTTGAGCGATGGGTGCGGTGTCGGGGTAGTGCGCTTGAACGATTTCAGCATACCCATCGTGCACCTTCTGGTAAGCGGACGCGATTTCCGTATTGGCTTTGTCCTCTGGCAAGGGTCCCATCATCATTACGGGTTGCTCCATGACGTGATCCAGGACGAACAATGGGAGAATGGCATCGAGTAGGTCATTGATTCCGAGACCGTCTGCCCGAATGATGTTGTCGTTACAACTCTCTCCGGGAAAATGGGCATCCCCAAAAACGATTTCGTCATGGTGACCCATGCGGTAAAGAGTTTCCAAAAGGCTAGGACTGAGTAGTGGTGAGATTCCGCGAAGCATAATCAAAGGGTTTAAGTCTTCCTTGAATTCGAGTCAAGGCGAGGAATGCTTCGAAAAGCGAATTCACGCAAAAAAAAGCGCCATGATTATGGCGCTTTCAAAAGATACGGTCTACGGCCTGCAAATCCTTCCTTTTGCGGGTAGTAGTTTTTATAATTTGGTGAAGGAGCAGAATTTCGACTGGTTAACCTTTCGTTTACCTACTATAGAGCAACATTCGGCTTTTGTCCAATTTTTGAGAATTTTTTTGATGATTCCTCAGGCCTGCTTATTCGATCAAAGCCTGCAAGTGGGAAAGAACCGACTTGGACAGCCCGCTGAGGTCATATCCGCCTTCAAGAATCGAAACCACTCGTCCATCGCTATATTCCTTGGCCAAGTCCCCAACCAACTCAGTAAGATCAAAAAAATCTTCATCGACCAATTGGAAATGGCCGAGCGGATCACCCTTTCTTGAATCGAATCCCGCGGAGACGATGATCAGTTCCGGTCTGAATGCATTCATCTTGGAGACTAGCTTCTCTCCAAAGGCCATTTCGAGTATTTCTTTCCTGCCCGCGCCAGCGGGGAAAGGGCAGTTGAGTGTATGACCCAAGCCTTTGCCTGTCCCGGTTTCCTCCGCCCCACCCGTTCCGGGATACCAAGGGGCCTGGTGAGTGCTCAGAAAGAAGACCGAATCGTCGTCATAGAAAATGTCTTGGGTGCCGTTCCCATGGTGGACGTCCCAATCAACGATAAGAACTTTTCCAATCCCATGTTTTTGCTGAGCGTATCGGGCGGCAACGGCTGCGTGATTTAAGATGCAAAAACCCATCCCCTTGGTCGGAGTGGCGTGATGACCGGGCGGACGGGTCAAGCAAAAGGCATGACTTCCCAAGTTGCCCAAAACGTGATCAACCGCAAGAAGAGAGCCGCCGGTGGCGCGCAAGGCGACCTTCCAAGAGTCCGATGATACGTTCGTGTCACCGGTGCTCAGCGTACTCTTGCCCTCTTCGATTTCCTTTTGAACTTGTCTGAGATAATGAGGGCTGTGAACTCTTTCGAGATGGGCAATTTCACAGGAAAGAGTTTCCAAGGGCAGGGTCTTATCCAGAAGGCCTGATTTTTCGAGTTCCCGGTAAACGAAACTCGCTCGATTGCTCCGTTCGGGATGCGCCGCTCCCGGGTCATGGTTCTTCAGGAATGAATCGTAATGAAAACCACAAGCCATGAGGGAACTTTTCCGGGGAAGACTAAGTTTTTTTGGTTTCCGCAACCAGCTTATGAAAAGCTTCGAATAGGTGATTGGCGTCATTCGGACCGGGAGACGCCTCGGGGTGGTACTGAACCGAGAAAACCGGACGGTCTTTGAGCCTTAACCCAGAGACGGTGTTGTCGTTTAAGTTGTATTCCGTAACCACG
>MDTE01182983.1_pt1 | contig 13530 bp, 11 predicted proteins | sample 811231 | NCBI WGS metagenome assembly MDTE01 (sample SAMN05326651, study PRJNA326480) | marine metagenome | isolation source: seawater | place: Indian Ocean: Red Sea | collected 2010
GAGGGTATATCAAAAATTGATGCGCGGGTGCTTTTTCGCTTCCACACAAATGTTGACACAGAACCGCAGCCAAATTGGCGCCGGCACTGTCTCCTCCGACACTGAGTTTTGTGCGGGCAATGCCCCATTCTTCTGCGCGCTCCCAAATTTGCTGATAGGCACCCCGCCGAATATCGGGTTATTCATAAATAATTGACCGACCGTAGAACCACCGCCACCCGCTGACAGATTCTCGATAATTAACGCCATCTCCAACATACCAAGGCCCGAACCACCGTACTCCTCGGGGAGCGCCGCGCCTGCTAAACCCATGTCACACACCTTTTGCCAAAAATCAAAGGCAAACTCTTTCTTCGCATCGAGTGCACGCCAATACTCCAACCCAAATTCCTCACCAACTTTTCGGGCTGTCTCGGACAGCAACTGATGATCTTGGGTTAGCGAAAACTCCATATCATGCTCCTACTTTTAAACTCATCACAATCTGTGGTCGGTCAGCTAAACTGTTCCATCGCGGCCCCGACTAGATCCTTAATCATCCCTAATAGGGACGCATTACTTTCCGGTAAAATTCGCCTGTCGCTTTTCCAAAAATGCCTCACAACCCTCATGCGCATCGAGGGCATCGAACACCAGACTGGCCATCGCCTTTTCATGAGACAGCGCGGCCTGAAGCGTCATATTTATTCCGTCATTCACCGTCCTTTTTAATATTTTCAGGATTAACGGGGAACGTTCAGCCACCTCGGCCGCGAAACTGAGGGTCTCCTCAAGTAAATCTGCAGCCGCAACGACTCGATTCACGATACCTATCTCTAAAGCAGTTTGCGCGCTAATGCGCCCACCAGAAAACATCATTTCTTTCGCCCGACATAACGGAGCCTGGCGAATGAGTCGTTGAGTGCCCCCCGCACCCGGGATAATACCCAGCGTAATCTCAGGTAACCCAAGTTTTGCGGTGTCCGCAACAAATCTAATGTCTGTTGCCAACAGCAATTCAGTTCCTCCACCAAGCGCCCAACCATTAACCGCCGCTATAACGGGCTTGTCACAAATTTCAATTCGACGAAAAACTTCATGAATAAGGTCCGCAAATTCCAAGTAATGCGTCAACGCCTGTCGCGAATTCAGGTCTTCAATATCCCCGCCCGCCACAAAAGCCCGATCGCCAGCACCAGTGACGACGATCACTCGAACATCGTCATCCGTAGCAAGTTCTGCAAAAGCACTATCCAGCGCCTTCAGCGTTGCAACATCCAATGCGTTGAGTGTCTTGGGTCGATTGATGGTCAAAATACCTACCATCCCACGACGCTCAATCAACATTACCTCACTTTCATTGCCCATAACCCGTTCACCCTCTAGTGGTCATTATTCGTCGTGACTCAATTCACTCTCGTGACGCTTAATACATTGCCAGTAATCTGCACGTTAACTGACATTCTCCAAATCTTGGCAAAGGATAACATCATAAATGAACGCCGATTAATTTTTCATTATACTGAGTCGTAATCCGGCAATACGCTAACAATGCGCATTACGATTGCTACCGATGATCGAAGAAATCGATTGCATCATTCTCAAAGTGGGGGAAAACAATGACGAAACAAAATTCACTGTCTGCGCAAGACTACCTCGATATTCAAAACCTTTATGCCTTATATAACCTGAGCAGCGATGATGCTGATTCAGAAACCTACGCCTCCTGTTTCACTGATGATGGAGTCCTCGAAGCCGCGACGATAGGCATTAGTGTGTCCGGCCGAGAAGCTTTGATCGCCCACAAAGAACGCGATAAGGCAAATCGCGGTGGCAAATACCGTCGCCACTGGAACGGGAGCCTACACCTTGAACCAAGGCCCGATGGCTCCGTACTTGGTCGATGTTACCTGGTTGCGTATAACGGCACGCCCGGCGAACTTCCGGTACTTGCCGACTGTGGAGTCTACGAGGACACCGTTATTTGTCAGGATGGAGAGTGGAAGTTTGCGCGGCGCGTCCTGACCATGGATGGCTCAAGTTGGGGTAAAAACTGATGAGTACTGACATCATAAATCTGTCAGCGGTTTCAATCGCTCAGGAAATAAGCAAAAAGTCGATCAGCTGTAAGGACGTGACAACGGCCTTCCTCGAACGGATCGATGAACTTAACCCGGTGTTAAACGCTGTTTGTACATTAAACGATCAGGCACTCGATCAAGCTGACAAGGCTGACCAACGACTAGCGCGTGGAGAAACGGCGCGCTCCCTCGAGGGAGTTCCTGTCCTGGTTAAAGACATCCTCCATACAAAAGATATCCGCACAACCTATGGATCTTTGGTTCGCGAAAATTATGTACCAGACGAAGATGCAGTTGCTGTAGAGAGACTGAAAAGCGCCGGTGCCATCCTGCTTGGCAAAACCAATACTCCTGAATTTGCGCATGACGTCAACACAACGAATCAGATCTTTGGCACAACACGCAATCCATTCAACGTCAACGTTACTGCGGGAGGCTCTAGTGGCGGTTCTGGCTCTGCCGTGGCGGCCAATCTGGCACCCATAGCCCTGGGAACAGATCTTGGTGGATCAATTCGCGTCCCTTGCTCGTACAACAGCATCGTTGGCCTTCGACCCAGCCCTGGCCGCGTGCCGGTGTACCCTACTGAATTCGGTTGGGATACATTGGTTGAACATGTTCAGGGTCCTATGACACGATCGGTCGCTGATCTAGGTCTCGCCATGTCCGTATTGGCTGGACCAGATGACCGTGATCCGAGTTCATTACCCGCATCAACTCACGACTTCAATGTAGCGGCTTCGGCAACACAATCCCTGGAAGGTCAGCGGATCGCTTACGTCGGCAACCTTAATGGTCTCTTTCCACTCGATCCCGAAGTTGAACAACTCACGAAAACTGCCGCCCGACAATTTGAAAATCTCGGTTGTATCGTTGAAGAAGCCGCTTTCGACGAATCTGACATTCGAGAAATCGTTACCGGCACGCGCGCTTTTGGCATGATTGGCCGTTATGCGGACCTATTCGATGAACATAAAGACAAAATGACGTTACAACTAGTCAATCAAGTGACTAACGCGCTGAGCCTTGATGTACGCACTATCGTAAATGCTGAAAAAATGCGCACCAATTATTGGCACCGAGTTCGGCAATTTCTTGAACAATACGACTATCTGATCGCCCCCAGCGTCGGAGCACCTCCATTTCGTCTGGACGAGGCGTTACCGACCGAGGTTGGAGGCGTTGCTGTCGAGCGGTATTATGATGTTTACCTGGCTGCGTACGCTTTCAGCGTCACCGGCTTACCGATAATGGCTGTGCCATGCGGCCTAACGGGTAATGGCCTGCCGGTTGGAATGCAAATCGTAGGGCATCGCCTTCGCGATCACAGTGTCATCAGTGCAGCCGCATTATATGAGCAGCATTGTGTTGCAAATTTTGTGCGACCGGACATCAATCTCGACGAAGTTAAACCTGTAAGTTCAGAACTTGCCACACCGGGCCTCGCAGTAAGAGAAGCAACGAAATGACTCAATGCGTAAGCCGGGCATTACAATACCTTAAAAAACATAATGGAAACTTATTGGTTCGTTTTTCATCACACGGAGTTGACAAGTGAACCATGAGTCGGTTTTCATCATGACTAGGCGTATCATAATAACGTGATCACCGGCGCACGTGGGTCCAAAGAATGTTTTGGGGTTCAGCGGATTCGTGTTTAAACCGCGGTTTTTAAAAAATATAACGCCCTGCCTATAAACCACAATACCGATTTAACAGGAGGAGAACATCGTGAAATTAGGAAGACATGTTTTAGCGACAGCGAGTGCGGCACTGATTGCCTCTATGTGTGTCGTTGGAGCAGCCAATGCTGAAGTCGGCGTCACCGATACTGAAATAAAGATAGGTGCGCTCGGAGTATTGACGGGACCGTATGCCAAGTATGGGGATACGATTTATGACGGTATAGAGACAGTCTACGCCGAGGCCAACAAAGCGGGCGGCATTCATGGGCGCCAGCTGGTGTACGTCCGGGAAGATGATCGATGCCAGGCATCTGAAGCGGTAGGCGCTGCCAAGAAGTTAATCCATCAACACAAGGTGTTCATGATCCATGGTGGTGCATGTTCCAATGCAAGTCTTGCTGCTAAACCCGAAATCGTGGCGGCGAAGATTCCGTGGGTCATTACGGCTTCGACAGCATCATCGTTAACTGACCCCGTTACACCCCACATATTTACAACAATGCTGGCAGGCTGGATGGAGAGCTATGCTCAGGTCCAGTATGCAGTCGACAGAGGCATGAAACGAATCGCGATTATTGCTCAACACGATAACTGGGGACGCAGCCGTTACGATCCTTTGATGGACGCATTTAAGTTGCACGGTTTGACACCCGTCGCCGACGAGGAGATTGTTCCTGATCCAGCTGACGCGACGGCAATAGCCCTTCGTATACAAGCGGCTAAAGCGGATGCCGTCATACTCGTTACGTTCCCTAAAGCCGCAGTGGTTGCGGTCCGTGATCTCTACAAGATTGGGTATAAACCGTTTTTGATAGGGGGCTCAACTATTGGCGACGTCGGTTTATTCACAAAAAATGTGGGCATCGCTGGCTCGACAGACAATCTGCATGCAGTTTCAACGATTGGCTACGCAGCAGACGATGCGGCGGTCGCGAAATGGAAAAACCTAGTCGAGGCGAAATATTCGGGTGATGTCTTCAACATCTACCATATGTTCGGTATAGCCAGCGGCCAATTCGTGGTCGAGGCGTTGAAGAAAGCTGGCGCCAATTTGACCCGTGATTCATTCAATGAGGCGGCGTCTAATTTGTCCGTTAATACCGATACTTACGGCGGGCCAATAACCTGTACGCCGACCAACCACCAATGTCATAACACGGCAGCGTGGTTTGGGCTAGTCGATGGTGTTACAAAAAGATTGGCTACCACAGCAGTTACTCGTTAACGATCTGCCGCTGCTTTACTCATTGTGTCCTGGCTGCTTTCCAGCAGCCAGGACCACATGAGCCATAGTCGGGAAATTCACGAGAGAGAAAAATGCTTGCATATTTGCTGATGAGCGGGATTTCGGCAGGCGCACTGTATGCAATGGTCGCAATAGGGCTTGTGCTGGTGTACCGATCAACCGGGCATATCAATTTCTCGCATGGCGAACTGTTTATGTTTGGCGGATTCATCGCCTACACGTTTTTTGTCATTATGGGGATCCCGTATTTCCTGTCCCTAGCACTTGCAGTCGTGGGCGGTTTTGTTCTCGGAGTGATTTCTGATCGAACGGTATATAGGCCGTTAATCAAAGCACCGCCCCTTACGATGGTTCTTGCCACTGTCGGATTTTCGTTTTTGCTGAAGGGCATTGCTCGATTATTCTGGGGTGCACGAGAAGGTGGAGACTACCTCGCATTCCCGGCAGCGTTGGATACGACCCCAATAGCCATCGGAAGTGTAAATGTGTTCCCACAGCAATTGCTTGTTCTCGGAGGAGCAGCGGTATTTGTCGTTGGGTTCACTATATTTTTCCGGATGACTAAAGCTGGGAAGATGATGCAAGCGACAGCGGAAAACCCTACTGCTTCATACCTATCAGGAATTCACGTGGAGCGGGTTTATACAATGACATGGGGGACAGGTGCCGCTATTGCGGCGGCAGCCGCTGTGCTCATGGCGCCATTAACGCTATTGTCACCTGACGTCGGATTTCAGCTGCTGCTAAAGGCTTTCGCCGCAACCGTATTGGGTGGCCTTGGCAGCATGCCCGGAGCGATCATCGGAGGGTTGCTAGTCGGTATCATGGAGTCACTGGGTGGTGGATATATTCACTCAGGCGTCCAAGATGTTTCAGCATTTATTGTCATCATAGTGGTGCTGGTCTTTCGACCTTCCGGGCTGTTTGGTGCACGTAACATTCGAGATACCTGAACAACGCTCCGACAATGGTTAGTATATTTTCAAGAAAATCTATCGTTGGGGTAGGCATTGTCGTTTTTGCAGTACTGCCGCTAGTCGCAAACCCGTACGTGATGTATGTTGCCAATTTGGCATTGATGTACATATTGTTGTCTGTAGGACTCAATATGCTATTGGGTTATGCAGGACAGTTGGCCTTTCCAAACGCGGCATTATTCGGAGTGGGTGCCTATACAAGTGGATTGCTACGGCTCGAGTTTGGTTTGCCCTATTGGGTAACGTTACCGTCCGCTACCATCCTTGCGACTGTAGTGGGACTCGCTGTTGCCATTCCCGCACTACGATTGAGCGGCCTGTATCTGGCGCTCGCAACTATCGCATTTGCTCAGGCTGCATTGTGGATATTCGACCACTGGAACTCAGTGACATATGGAGCTGCTGGGTTTCGTGTTCCAGTCATGGATTTCAGTCCGCTGCCAGTCGATCCGGCGACGGGTATTTACTACCTTACTTTTATAATCGTGCTGATAGGAGTCCCACTTGGCTGGAATGTTCTCCGATCACGGGTTGGCAGGGCGTGGGTCGCACTGAAAGAAAGCGAAGTGGCAGCGGAGACGCTTGCCATTGATGTCACTAAGTATAAGACATTCGCTTACGCAGTAAGCGGAATCTACGCAGGAACAGCGGGCGCGTTGTTCTCTGGAGTCCTGAATATAGTTACCCCTACTTCATTTGATTTGTTTCAGGTCATTACCCATTTCTGCATGGTCATCGTCGGCGGTATAGGCTCTTTGTGGGGAAGCGTGATCGGAGCTGTTTCTCTAGTCTATTTGCTCGAAGTTTTAAGAAAGGCACAGCACTACCAGGAGATCGTTTTCGGAGGGCTCTTGCTATTTACTGTTCTAGTGGTGCCGGGTGGCATGATCTCTTTTATAAAGCGTTATGTCCCTGGATGGTCGGAACCGCTGAGGCGAGTCAGGAAGGACAAATGACGAAGATTGCGGTGTCCAACATCTCGATTTCCTTCGGTGGTCTCCAGGCATTGGATGGAGTGAGTTTTGGAGTGGAAGAAGGAGAAATTCGAGGAATTATTGGACCGAATGGAGCGGGTAAAACAACCCTGCTGAATGTTATTTCCGGCATCAACAAGGCGACTGTTGGAGATGTTCTTCTCGATGGGGTATCTATTGCAAACCTCAAAACCAATAAGATCGCGGCTCGGGGTATCGGTCGTACCTTTCAGACGACAAAGCTTTTCAAAGGAATGACCGTATTGGAAAATGTAATGACTGGCGTCCACAGTCAACTCCATGCGAATCCGTTTACCGCAGCCTTCAGTTTTCCTTCTGTGATCAGGGAAGAACTCCAAGCAGAATTACAGGCCCGCGAGGTGCTTGAGTTTATGCGAATGGAACACTTTGCTGACCATGAAGCAACGGAGCTCTCATTCGGTCAGCAGCGGCTGATTGAAATTGCGCGTGTACTGGTGAGCAAGCCGCAGGTCTTGTTGCTTGATGAACCTGCAGTCGGCTTGAGTGTTACGCGCGTCAGTGAAGTTGAAGAGTTATTAAAACGTATTCGAGAAGAGCGAGGCGTGACCATCGTCATGATTGAGCATGTCATCCGATTGGTCATGGGCGTTTGCGATCGAATAACAGTATTGAACTCTGGGAAAAAAATAGCTGATGGTACAGCTGAGGAAATTATTAAAAACCCAGAGGTGGAAAGAGCGTATCTTGGAAGCAAGGTCGATGTTACGGATTGAACATCTGAGTGTCTGGTACGACGTAACCGAAGTAATTCGGGACGTCAATCTGGAAGTCCCCTCCAACAGTATCGTGGCATTGATGGGCGGCAATGGTGCAGGGAAGTCGACGATTCTCAATACACTCAGTGGATTATTACAACCTCGCCACGGAACTATCACAATCGACGACAAGCCGATGGCAAATTTTCACCCTCAGGATATGGTGAGGGCCGGTGTGGTTCAGGTCCCGCAAGGACGATTCGTGTGGCCAGGTATGAGCGTACAGGACAATATTTTGCTAGGAGCCTCAATACGCTCTCGTAGAGAAAAAAACGAGATCAGAAAAGATATGGATGATGTTTTCCAAATGTTCCCCATCCTCGATGAACGACGCAAAGGTCTGGCCGCTAACTTAAGTGGTGGTGAGCAACAGATGCTTGCTATTGGCCGTGCGCTGATGGCACGACCACGATTGTTGCTGATGGACGAGCCGTCCCATGGACTGTCACCCCTTATGGTGGAAAAGATGGTGGTGGCAATTCGTCAATTGCATGAACGCGGGCTAACCATCTTGTTGGTAGAGCAAAACGTCGGCGTAGCTGCCGCCGTATCCGAACATGCCTATATTCTTGCCAATGGTGAAATTGAATTTTCCACCGTTGGTGCAACATTAGCGGATAACCCTGATATTCTTCGAAGTTATTTAGGCGGCAGTCGAGACGATGGCTCGTCGAGGCGACTATCTGGGACGGAGGCGTAATTCGTATGTTATTAGTCGGCGTCGACGTTGGGGGCACTTTCACAGATGGAGTCGCGTATGACGGTGATAGTCATCGGCTGCAGTATGCGAAAGCGCCTTCAACACCAGATGATCCAACCCAGGGCGTACTCGATGTTCTCGAAGGGCTGGTTCCTGACATCAAGGATATCAACCGACTCGTACACGGCCTGACCATTGGCACAAACGCAATTCTTGAGGGGAAAGGAGCCGATGTTTGGATTTTGACAACGCGCGGCTTTCGTGACGTTCTGGAAATTGCCCGAACCAACCGCCCTGTTCTCTATAACATCAAGTCTTTAAAACCCGAGGCATTGGTTCCACGAACACGGACATTGGAAATCAACGAACGCATACTATTCGATGGCAGTGTTCGAGAAGCGTTTGATCCGGAGGAAGCACAAGCGATTGTTGAAAAACTTGTCGCACAAAATGCGACTTCTGTTGCGATCTGTTTTCTTCATAGCTATGCCAATCCTGCCCATGAACAATTAGCAGAAAAACTGGTTCGTGAACTGTTACCCACTGCCTTCGTCTGCTCTTCTGCAGCAGTTCTCTCGCAATTCCGCGAATATGAACGATTCAACACTACCGCACTCAACGCCTATATCGGTCCCATCATGTCTGACTATCTCGAAAATTTGCGAGATCGTCTGGGAAAGAAAGGTTATAAACAACCGATATTTGTGATGGCCTCGAACGGAGGAGTGTCTAACCTTGACCTGGTTAAACAGCTTCCCGTGACGACCGTGCTTTCAGGCCCTGCTGGCGGTGTCGCGGCCGCGGTTGAACTGGGTGACAGAGTCAACATCAGAAACCTGATCACCTGTGACATGGGCGGCACCAGCACTGACGTATGTCTCATTGAAGACCTGGAAACGCCGGTGACACATGAACAGTTTATTGGCAGCTACGCAAACCGCACTCCGCAAATTGAAATCAATGCTGTCGGTGCCGGCGGAGGCAGTATCGCCTGGCTGGACGCGGGCGACATTTTAATGGTCGGTCCACAAAGCGCCGGTGCAGACCCGGGCCCAGCGTGCTACGGGTTTGGTGGTTCATTGCCAACGGTAACGGATGCCAACCTGGTACTTAACCGACTTAGCCCCGACACCGCTCTCGGTGGAAAGATCACGATGGATAAAGATCTAGCCATTGCGGGGATGCGACTGATTCTTGAACGACTTCCATCACTGGATGCATACAGTCTCGCGGATGGCATCATTCAAATTGCTGTCGCCAGGATGGTCAGTGCGATTAAGGAAATCTCCATTTCCAAGGGCTTCGACCCTCGGGATTTCACTTTAGTAGCCTATGGAGGTGCAGGCCCAATGCATGCCGCATTTATTGCGGATGAACTTGAAATTCCGCGTGTCCTTATTCCGTTAGGTCCAGGCAACTTTGCGGCTTTTGGGTCTCTAATATCAGATAACCGGCGAGATTACTCGCTGACACGAACCATTTGTCCACGCGACTCTTCCATTACAGAGATCCTGTCGACTTTCACCGAACTGGAGGAGCGCGGCCGCCAAGAATTCGAAGACTATGGTGTCGATTTAGACCTGACAACAACACGTCGATGGGCTGGAATGCGTTACCTCGGGCAGTCCTGGGAACTGGAGGTTCCCATTTCGGAGAGTATCGATTCGATTGAAGCACTCGAGGAAGTATTTTACCAAGTCCATGAACGACGCTTCGGTCACAAAACGACTGATATCACCGAAATCGTCAATTTTCGTATCGCGGTCATCGCTGGGGGCGATAAACCTGCCTTACTCCCCTGGGCAAATACAAGATCCGTCAGCACTGAAAATCAATCGTTCCGCTCCGTTTATTTCAACGATAAATTTGTCGATGTTCCTGTCTATCGACGGGATGAACTTGTAGCCATGACAGAAACGACCGGACCCGCAGTCATTGAAGAGAACGGATCAACGACTATCATTCCACCGACTTGGCGTTTTCGAATGCTTGAGTTCGGTGAGTTATTGCTTGAAAAATCCGACTCATGAAACCACAAAACACGCCGGTCAGTGACCCTAATCCCATCACACTAGAGGTCGTCTGCGAAAGCCTTATTGCCATAGTGCGAGAGATGCGCGCAACCATCATTCGAGCTTCCTATTCTTCCAACATCTATGAATTTGAAGATTTCTCATGCGCCCTTTTTGACGCATCAGGGCAAATGGTTGCCCAGTCGTGGGATCATCCGGGACATGTTTTGCCTCTACCATGGGGTGTCAAATGCATGTTCGAAGACTTCGAGAACGATCTTGAGCCTGGCGATGCAATCCTGCTTAACGATCCGTATAGGGGCGGAACACACTTAAATGACGTGACACTGATCTGTCCGCAATTCGACTCCAGTGGAAACATCATTATGTTTCCAGCAGTTCGTGCGCATTGGGTTGATGTGGGTGGAATGGTCCCGGGCAGTTACTCCGGATTATCAACAAACATCTATCAGGAGGGGGTACGTATCCCTCCGATCAAACTCTACGAAGCCGGGAAGGTCAATCGTGCCGCCATGTCACTGCTCATGGCCAACATGCGGATACCTGATGAGCGCGAAGGCGACCTGAATGCCTCGCTGGGTGCCTGCCGAGTAGCCTCGACCCGCATTCGAAAACTTTATGAGAAATATGGAAAAGACACGGTAGAAGCGTGTGTCGCGGTTAACCTGGATCGTACCGAAAGACGACTGCGAGACAAAATCGCGCTTTTGCCAGACGGCGACTATTACTATGAGGATTACCTCGAGTTCTATAATGCTGGACAACTAGACCCGGTACTTGTTCGTTTTAAATTAACTGTATCGGGCGACCAGCTCATTGCTGATTTTGACGGGACTAATACACAGGTTCCTGGCGTGGTGAACTCATCGTTAGCCGTTGCCGGTGCTGGCGTCTTCGTCGCAGTTAAGTCGACTCTCGATCCCGGTGGAGCTATGAATCACGGTGCTTTTCGACCGATCGAATTGCGTGCTCCGGAAGGTTCAGTCGTCGATGTCCGCGACGATGCACCCGCGGGAGCACATGGAGAGGTCAGAAAACGGGCCGTCTCTGTCGCGCTCGGTGCCTTGTCCCAAATAATCCCCGATCTGGTATCTGGCGATTTATGTGGCACTTCATTCCCTAATGCTATTGGTGGAATGAATAATCGATCAGGACGACGCTATGTCTACTATGAGGCACCCGCCGGCGGTAACGGTGGTTTTTGTGAATCAGATGGTTCCAGTGCGTTTGTCAATGTTGACTTCGGAAATTTGCCATCAATCTCAAATGCGGAAATGATTGAAAATAGTATGCCGTTATTGGTTGAACGCAGTGAAATTCGAACAGATTCTGGCGGTGCCGGAAAACAACGTGGAGGACTCGGCATGTTGCGTGAGGTGCGCCTTCTGGACGAAGAAGCGAGTTACTCTGTTCTCAGCGATCGTGCAGTTATTCCACCATATGGCATCAATGGTGGTGGCAGCGCAATGCCGTACAAAGTTTCCATCACCCGCGGGCGTGAAGAAATTATGTTTGACACCCCCGGTAAAGTGACGGGTTATCCGATCAGGGAAAATGATGTCGTCGTAATGCGTTCTGCAGGCGGTGGCAGCTACGGTGATCCTCTGGAACGGGATCCCGCCCTAGTATGCGCCGACATTGAAAGGGGCTACGTATCTCCAGAACAGGCAGAAGCGCAGTATGGTGTGATTCTGAATTCGAGTGGAGAGCTTAACCTGAAGATGACCTCTAGCTGTCGAAAAGCTCTCTTAGCTAAGCGTTTTCACATACCTGTCCGAATAGACAATGCGCTCGAATACTACACCGGAAACAAAGGGCATCGCCGATTACTGACCATCGCTACCGAAATCGCCCAAACATTGGGCGTCGTAGACGATGACATGGTAGAGATACTGGGAGGCAACCCAGCGCCCCTTCGTGCCTGGATACGGATCGATGCCCTCGCATCATCTGATTCCATTCCCCTCGATGATTTTGCTACCAAGGTTTTGGGAATAAGTGAAAGCAGCCTTGTATGGATTCGACCCTTGTCGACACCCTCCGTACCAGCGGGCCTCGCCAGCTGAACGCCCGCTCACCACACCTGACAAACAATGCTTCCCGAAAAATCTTGCATAAACCACCCGACAGTGCTTTATCACCGCGTCATCTAAACCGTGAAAAAATGCCACCAAACACGTTGGGAACAAGATCAGGAACGATGCTCCGCCAAATATTACGCCTGACTCTAATCACTCACCACTCAATAATCCTGCTTCAGAGTGCGGTGAGTCTCAGTAACAAAACGGGGGGCTCTGAGGGAATGTCAATATATAGACACTGAAATTATTGTTCTGTCGCTTGAGTCAGACACCGAGCGGCCTTATATCTCGGCTAATTCGGCTACATAGAGACTGAAGGATTCTTCAAAATCGTGGCGAGTCGGGAAAGAAGGCGAGCCGCCTCTGCTCCATCGTGGACTCGATGGTCACAAGCAAACGTTAAACAAATCTCCTTATGTAGGACCGGCTGTCCCGCCTCGTCCGGTCTAAACAAAGCTTGTTCAGATCCAACGCCAAGAATCATGGCCTGAGGTGGATTAATGATCGGTATCAGACTGCTTGCGCCAAACATTCCGACATTAGAAATGCTGACCGCTCCCCCGCTTACCTCATTTTGCGTCAGGGTGTCGTCCTGAGCCCGACTTGCGAGCGAGCGTGCCTCGATTGCTACCTCTTCTAGGGTGCGCCTACCGGCATCGCGAATAATCGGCACGCGCAAACCATCTGCCGTTTCCGTCACCATTCCGATATCTACCTGATTGAATGCCAGAATTTTATCATCCACCCAAATGCGATTAGAGGCGGGTAACTCTGTCATTGCGACACCCAAGGCTTTTATCAACAGATGGGTAACTGAAATTCGAATCGCCGGGGACTGTTCATTTACCGTTGCCCGAAATATCTGCAGCGCAGAGATTTCGACGTCCTGCGTAATGTAAAAATGCGGCACATTGGTTTTCGCCGCAGATACTCTTCTAGCAGTCGCCAATCGGGCAGCGGAAGGATCAATCTCCCGC
>MDTE01013465.1_pt1 | contig 13529 bp, 12 predicted proteins | sample 811231 | NCBI WGS metagenome assembly MDTE01 (sample SAMN05326651, study PRJNA326480) | marine metagenome | isolation source: seawater | place: Indian Ocean: Red Sea | collected 2010
ATTCGCTTTCTTAATTTCCTTAGACTTTCTAGAGGGCCGGAAGAGAATATCCGGCTACAGGGAGATAACTCTGCTGAGATACGAGTAGATCATTTACTAGAGTAGGCTAGTTCCATGAGCATAACGATTAGCAAGGTGAGTCTTTGGGACCGAATAGAGGAAGACCCCTTAGCCGACTTAAATTCAGTTTTGGAACTCTTCCTCAAACACCACCCTAAAGATGGCACAGAACTCATCAAAAAAGCTCACAAAAAAGCACAGTCAGCACATAGCGGTCAAATCAGAAAATCTGGAGACGCTTACATAACCCATCCGGTTGCAGTAGCGGAAATTGTTGCTTCACTAGGGTTAGATGAAGCAACAATAATTGCGGCGTTATTGCATGACACCCTTGAAGATACAGGAGAGGCACTAGAGGGAATCAAAGAACAATTTGGGCAAGAAGTAGCAACAATCGTAGATGGTGTTACGAAACTCGACCGGATAAAATTTGATACCAAAGAAGCACAACAAGCAGCATCAATGCGCAAGATGCTTGTGGCAGTAGCGAAGGACCTCAGAGTTCTACTAATTAAACTCGGTGACCGGCTACACAACATGAGGACCATCGCATCTCTGCCAAAATGGAAACAACAGCGCATTGCTACAGAAACCCTAGATATCTACGCACCACTCGCACATAGATTGGGAATGCAGGGACTAAAGAACGAGTTAGAAGACCTAGCATTCGCTGCTTTGCATCCCAAATGGTACGCAGAAATTGACCAAATGGTAGCGGCTAGAGCTCCTGAACGTGATCTATATCTAGCGCAAGTTCTAGCGGATGTTCAGTCACGACTAGATGAGCTCCTTATCGGAGCAGAAGTCCGTGGAAGACCCAAGCATTTCTGGAGTATCTACGAAAAAATGGTTTTGAAAGGCAGGGAATTCGATGAGATTTATGACCTAATGGGGATACGTGTAATTGTTGATTCTGTTAAAGACTGTTATGGGGCGCTTGGATCAATTCACGCAACTTGGCATCCGGTACAAGGAAGATTCAAAGATTATATCGCCATGCCAAAATTCAATTTGTATCAGTCGCTACATACGACGGTCATAGGCCCACAAGGAAAACCACTTGAAGTCCAGATACGCACCCGTGATATGCATCATCGAGCTGAACATGGTGCCGCCGCTCACTTCGGCTACAAGGAGAAGGCAGATCAGAACGAGTACATGTGGTTCTCACGAATCGTTGATTGGCAGGAAGAAACGGAAGACCCTCTAGAGTTCATGACCAATCTAAAACTAGATTTGGATCAAGATGAAGTATTCGTCTTCACGCCCAACGGCGAAGTAGTGACGCTTGAAGCAAGAGCCACTCCTGTAGATTTCGCCTACACCATTCATACAGAAGTGGGCCACTCGTGTAGAGGAGCGAGAGTCAACAGCCGGCTTGTTCCATTGGATACGGTTTTGCAATCCGGAGATACGGTTGAAATTCTCACCAGTAACGCGGAAGAAGCAGGTCCATCACAGGACTGGCTTAGATTTACAAAGTCACACAAGGCAGCATCAAAAATCCGGCAATGGTTCACGCGAGAACGTAGGGAAGATGCAATAGATGCAGGACGGGAGGATTTAGCCAACGCACTGAGAAAGGAAGGTCTTCCAGCTTTCCAACTCCTCAAGAGCGAAACGATCCAAGAGGTATGCGAGGTCCTCAACTACTCAGATCCTGATTCCTTATTTGCAGCTATAGGAGAACAACATGTCGCTCCCAAGAGTGTCGTTGGGAGATTCATAGCGATTCTTGAGAAGACAGATACATATGAAGGCATGGCCGCTGCTCTCCCAACACACCGCGAAAGACAGGTGGGTCGTGCTAAAAGAAGGCGAGAAAACTCTGTAGGGGTCATCGTTGAAGGGGTAGATGACGTCATGATCAGGTTGGCGAAATGCTGCACTCCAGTACCCCCAGATGAGATTATGGGATTTGTTACCAGAGGGCGAGGCGTCTCAATTCATAGAAGTGACTGTGCAAATGGTGTTTCACTAGCCAGAGGGAACGCAAACAGGCTCATCGACGTTGAATGGGACGATGACAGCGGTGGAACGTTCACTGCATCAATTGAAGTGAAAGCATTTGACCGAACTAGGCTCCTGGGCGATGTCTCAACAGTTCTGTCAGATGCGCGAGTAAATATAATTACTAGTTCAACTCGAACAGGAGCTGACCGTATAAGCATCATGAATTTCGAATTTGAACTTGGTGATAGCCGTCACTTAGATTGGCTACTTAGCCTGATAAGACAAGTTGATGGGGTATATGATGCCTATCGGATCTTGCCAGGAACAACGAATAAGAAATCAGCTAAAAAATCTTAAACGCGAAGCGGCTAACAGGGCATTGTGAGAAAGATTATGTCAATAAAAAAAACAGAGAAAAAGAAATTTGGAATAGTTCCGAGAAACGGCTACAGGATCTCGGAAGTAGATAGTTTCCTGACAAAAGTTAATTTTCTGATGAGAAAAAGCGTGACAGAAGCAACATCAAAGATAACAAACGCGCAATTCACATTGACGAAATGGAAAGGCTACGATCCGAGAGAAGTAGACGTATACCTTGATGAAATGATTGTCTCAACAGAGATTTCCCGAGTAGAAGGGAAAATAAAAAATCCTCTTCTAAAAGAAACACAAAGTACAGAAAATACTGCAGACCGAGAAAGCCCAAAACCAATCATAACAAGTAGGCGCTTACGTGAATTAACTCCGCCAATAGTTGAAGGAATAGGATACGAGAAATCCGAAGTAGATGAATTCCTAAGTATTGTCGCTGATACGATACAAACTTTTGAAGAAGCAACCGGAAACGATTTAGACCAATTGAAAGCAGATCAATACATGCGTGAAACCAATAAACCAAAATTGTTGACTGGAGACCAGGTGCGATGGGCGCTCTTTACAGTTAACGAAGGAGGAGGTTACGATATGCGAGGGGTGGACGCGGCGGTCAATAGATTGGCTGACGCTTTAGACTTCCATTGGCGACGTAAAGGCTAATTTCGCTTCACTTCGTAGAGACTAGAGAAATAGCACCGATCACAGTTGCAGCTACTGTAGTCTTGCCACATGAGCAAATCTCCTTTTCAGTCGCCTCGAGGGACAAGAGACATTCTTTCCCCCGAATCTGACCAGCTTAGGTTTCTCATAGAAGAATTTGTTAGCTTACTAGTTTCAGCAGGTTATGGACAGGTTATCTCACCAATGTTTGAAGATATAGCTGTCTTCAACCGAATAGGAGAAAGCACGGAAATCGTAACCAAGGAGATGTTTGATTTCTTCGACAAAGACCCTAAACGCCCTCAGCATCTTGCACTTAGGCCGGAACTGACTGCAAGTATTTGTCGAGCATTTGCACAGCACCGACCCATTACCCCATGGAAAGTATGGTACGCGGGCCCCCAATTTCGTTACGAAAAACCCCAAGCAGGGAGATATCGGCAATTTCTGCAAGTAGGAGCCGAAATTCTCGGAACCCCAGACCCAGCAGCTGATACTGAAATTATCTCACTCGCATATGGCTTCTTCAGGAAAATCGGATTACAAGAGATAAAAATCCTGATCAATTCAATAGGTGATAATGAGAGTAGAAAGCGCTACAACGAAGAACTAGTGAATTATTTAACCGAGCGGAGTAGCGCCCTGAGCGAACAATCGCTGATGACGTTAAAGAAAAATCCGTTACGAGTCCTTGACTCAAAGAGAGACGAGGATCAAGACGTCATAGCAGGAGCACCATTAATTGAGAACTATCTAACAGAGGAATCAAAAGAGCATTTTAAAAAGGTCAAAGAAGGGTTAGACCTTCTAGAAATTCCATATGAAATCTCTCCCCGGTTAGTGCGAGGACTGGACTATTACACGCAAACAACTTTTGAGTTTGTTTCGTTGAGCCTAGAGTCGGCACAAAATGCGATAGGAGGAGGCGGAAGGTATGACGGGCTAGTTGAGTCCCTTGGTGGACCTCAGACCGAAGGTATAGGAGTTGCTATAGGAATAGATCGGACTCTTCTCGCATGCCAATCGGAGAATTTAGACCTTGATGCACAAACGCGCTTAGAAGTCTTCGTAGTCGATACAACCGGAGGCCGAGAAGCTCTGCTCATAGCAGATGAACTTCGACAGTTAGGTATACGAACCGACCGAAGTTTCGGAGGCAGGTCCATGAAAGCTCAAATGAAAGCAGCTGACAGATCCGGAGCGAGATTCGCGATAATCATCGGCACTGATGAACTTGAAGGAAAAGAGGTTACCCTTCGAGACTTACGAGGAGATGGGCAGCAAATAACTATGTCGCGAGAGTCACTCGGCAGAGACTTATTAAAGCTCATTTAGGAGAAATAGAACTAATGACAATGAGAACACATTACTGCGGTGAATTGCGATCGGCAGACATAGGGTCTGAAGTGACTGTTTGCGGATGGGTTGACACACGGAGGGTGCACAGTGAACATTTAGCTTTCATAGACCTCCGAGACCACTCAGGTATCGTACAGTGCGTGGTTGATGAGAAATTAGACCTTAGATCTGAATATGTAGTGATGGTGGCCGGAACAGTCAGGACCAGATTTGAAGGAAAAAGTAACGACAAGCTCGCTACAGGAGAAATTGAAATAGGGGATTGCTCGGTAACTATACTCTCAATCGCTGAACCACCGCCCTTCCCGATGCATGAGCGTTCAGAAGTTGACGAGAACATCCGGTTACGTCATAGATATATCGATCTAAGAAAACCGAGGATGCAAAGAAACCTTCGAATACGGGCGAAAGTGAACAGTGCAATAAGAAACGCAATGGAAAAGCAAGGTTTTGTGGAGATTGAAACCCCTATGCTCATTGCATCAACTCCTGAAGGAGCTCGAGACTTTGTCGTTCCATCCAGATTGCATCCGACGAATTTCTATGCGCTACCCCAAAGCCCACAAATTTTCAAACAGTTATGTATGGTCGGTGGAGTCGACCGCTACTACCAGATAGCTAGATGTTTGCGAGATGAAGACCTAAGAGCAGATCGCCAATTCGAATTCATGCAGTTAGACATGGAAGCCAGCTTCGTTGATCAAGACGACGTAGTTGAATTTGTATCAGAGGCTATTAAAGATTCTGCTGAAGTTATTACTGGAATTAGGCCAGATGAAATTCCGATGATGACATGGCATGAAGCAATGGAACGATTCGGATCGGATAAGCCTGATACACGATTCGGCATGGAGCTCATTGAATTAAGCCACTTATTCACGAACACAGAAGCAAAAGTCTTCAAAGTAGATTGCGTTAAAGGGATCCTTTACCCTAACGGAGCTGAAATTTTAGGAAGAAATGCTATTGATGCGTTAACGGAGAAATGCCAAAGCTGGGGCGCAAAAGGACTTGCCTGGTTTAGGGTCGGAGCGAATACATCTCTTGATGGCGCACTCACAAAATTCATGTCGGAGGAAGAGATTCTCCAAATGGCATCTTCCATGGAGGCCAAAGAGGGAGACATGATTTTTGTTATCGCCGATCAGCGAAGACTCGTTAATCATATTCTCGGCCTACTCAGACTTGAGTTAGGTCGCCCACCTGTTGGTGAAGGTGGTTTGAACTTCCTCTGGATTACAGAATTCCCATTGTTCGAGGCCCTGACCGAAACGGGCAGGCCAGTCCCTGCCCATCACCCGTTTACGATGCCACACCCAGAAGACCTCTCCAAGCTAGACAATGCAACAGGCGAGGAATACCTGAAAATTCGATCACTTGCTTATGATTTGGTGCTCAATGGATGGGAGTTAGGATCAGGAAGCGTTCGTATCCATGACAAAGACATCCAAACAAGAATCTTTGATATCTTAGGAATCGGCGAAACGGAAGCGCAGGAAAAATTCGGTTTCCTGCTTGACGCATTCCGTTATGGAGCTCCCCCCCATGCAGGTTTCGCTTTCGGAATTGACCGATTAGCAGCCTTACTTTCAGGAGAAGAAAACATACGAGAAGTTATTGCGTTCCCGAAAACACAATCAGGTAGCGACCCGTTGACCAACGCGCCGACCGCACTTGACCCAGCTCATTTGGATGAACTCGGCCTAAGACTCGCACCAGAATCTACCTAACGCTTCTAATCAGTGGGCGGAGTTAGTAAATAAAGACCTTCGGCTACCTTCTCAAAACTTCCGTCAGTCCCAAACGCTAATCCCGAGTAAAAATCAATGATCCTCCTGCCCACCTCTTTGGGCTCAGCTATCAGGTGGATGATGGTCGGGAATCCGTCCTTATAGCTTTGCGCAGGAAGCATTACATCATCAAAACTTGCAACTTCGTGTCGAGTTGGTTCATTCGAAACCATGAATAAATCCTATCTCTTTTTGCAGGCTCCTTTCTGCATGGTTATCTAGCATGCAGAACTGACAGGTTTAAAGATCATGGATACTATGTCTAGTGGCAGAAAAAATTTGGATTCAATAACTGGATACAGGAGCGAAGATATACATGGGGGCAGGGGAGCTAGCATCAATCATTGTTTCCCTAACCGCAATTTTTCTTATAGCTGTACTTGTGTATATTGTTACGAAGCTGCAATCAACTATTGAACGAGTTGAATCGCTGATCAAAGAAACCCAAGAGAATTCAAGCGAAGCGCGATCCGTAATTGACTCTAAATCAAAGGAAATTGAGGATGAAATACAGCGAGTTAACCATCTAGTAGATAAAGCGGAACAAATCACAAAGCGGGCCGATACCCATTCAAGGATGGTTTACGGTGCTTTCACAAAACCGGCGCTTAGAATCTCCGCTCTTCTTAAGGCAGGCGTTCGTGCGGCAAAGCTACTAGCAAACAAATAGCGTCATGGTAAAGTAGGGAAATGATAAAGAAAATCTTATGGATGACAGCTGGTTTCGGAGCTGGAATAAGCTCATCATTGTGGGTTAAACGTCTAGCAAGGCGCCGTGTTGAGCAATACTCGGGTTCAGTTAGTAATAATTTCCTTTCCAATAGAATTGAAACTACGAAAACGACCCTGAAGAATGCAAGGGCAGAGGGAAAGAAAGTTGTTTTGAAATATCAAGACAGACTTTCTGCGGACCAAAATTCAGAAAAAGTCGATACTTTTCTTATGGTCAACGAGTAGGTGAACCGAGTCATCTTTGGTAAATAAACCTTTGAGATGGTGAATCAACAGAGCATGAAATATTGGCATGCTCTCCCACGGTAGGATTATAAGTAATGAAAGCTAGAGAACTTCGCAGCGCATTTACGTCTTTCTTTGAGGAAAGGGAACATGAGGTCGTCCCATCATCAAGCCTTATTCCGCATGATGAAACTATCCTTTTCACGAATGCAGGAATGGTGCCTTTCAAGAATTACTTTCTAGGCTTAGAGAAACCACCGTACAAACGAGCCACCACAGTTCAGAAATGTGTTCGGGCAGGGGGCAAGCACAACGATCTAGATGAAGTCGGTCGTACGAGCCGCCATCTGACTTTCTTTGAAATGATGGGCAATTTCAGCTTCGGCGATTACTTCAAAGAGGAAGCGATTCCATTAGCCTGGGAATTCTTCACCGAAATTCTCAATCTCGATCCTGAAAGACTGTGGGTTACCGTCCACATCACCGATGATGAAGCTGCTGAAATTTGGGAAAAAGATGTTGGTGTCCCACCAGAGAGAATCCAAAGACTTGACGAAGACAATTGGTGGAGAATGGCAGATACCGGACCGAATGGACCCTGCTCAGAAATTTTCTGGGACAAAGGAGTAGAATATGGGCCTTCAGGAGGACCGGAAAACCCTGAAGCAGAGGAGCGGTACATAGAGATCTGGAATCTAGTTTTCATGCAATACGACCAACAAGAAGATGGGTCTCAGGTTCCGCTTCCCAAACCCTCAATCGACACAGGTTCCGGTTTAGAACGGGTTCTTTCCGTCCTTCAACATGTTGACGCAGTTTGGGAAACCGATGAATTCCAGAGACTCCTCAATGCCGCTGCAGAGATAACAGGAGTAGCAGATTCTAAAGATCCATCAACCGTGATCTCTCTCCAGATACTGGCTGATCACGCTCGGTCAACGACGTTTCTAGCTAATGACGGGGTTGTACCAAGTAATGAAGACAGAGGATATGTCTTAAGGAGAATCGCACGTCGAGCGATCCGGCACGCCTACCTTCTCGGAGTTGAAGAACTTGTTCTACCAAGACTGGTTGATGAAGTCGTAACGATTATGGATGATGCTTACCCGGACCTGGCTGAGAACCGCGACTTAATCAAAGAGACCCTAGGAAGAGAAGAGGAGGGTTTCCGGAAAACTCTTTCTGCTGGTATGAAGATTCTAGATAACCACCTATCAGAAATGAATTCTGGTGAAACGTTAAATGGGCAAATAGCTTTCCAATTGCACGACACTTACGGGTTCCCAATGGAATTAACGCAGGAAATTGCAGAAGAAATGGGAGTAGGTATAGATCAAGACGGTTTTGACAAAGCTATGCGGGAACAGAGAGACCGAGCTAAAGCAGACTCTGTGAGCAAGGGGCTAACCAAAGGCATCGAAACAGAAATTCAAAAATCCGTTGAATCCTTAGAAGCGACACAATTTGTTGGCTATGAAAGCCTTAGTTGTGAATCAAGTATTCTTTTCGCGAATGAGAAAGTGATTATCGTAGATAAGACACCGTTTTATGCTGAAGCTGGAGGTCAAATAGGTGATTCAGGGGTTATTACAGGTCGGTCAGGGAAAGCGTTGATTTCTGACACGACTTCGTTGCCTAGTGGTCAATACCTCCACATGGTGGAAGAATTAGATGGAGAGTTGACCGTCGGAGAGATAGTCCAAGCATCTGTTGATGAAGTTAAACGCCTATCAATCCAGAGGCACCACACAGGTACGCATCTTCTCCATTGGGCGCTACGGGAAGTACTGGGAGACCACGTCAAACAGCAAGGCTCATGGGTAGGACCCGAGCGGTTACGATTTGATTTCAGCCATTACGGTTCTCTTTCCGAAGATGAGATAGAAACCATTGAGGATCTTGTAAACAAAGAAATATTCTCTGACTCAAATGTTGAAGTGATAGAGACCGAGATGGATGAAGCCAAGCGACTGGGGGCAATAGCGTTCTTCGGTGACAAGTATGGAGATACAGTTCGGGTTCTTAAAGCTGGTGGAAACTCTATTGAACTTTGTGGAGGTACGCATGTCACACAGCTAAGCGATATAGGCCCACTGAAGATAATTTCAGAAGGGTCAATAGGATCAAACATTCGCCGAATTGAAGCAGTTGTTGAAGATGGGAGCATTCAACTCATTCGGGACCATCAAAAAACACTCGAAGAAATAGCTAACACGTTAGGAGTTTCCTCAGCGAATACGGTTGAAGGTTTAACGAAGAAAATCCGCGAAGTGGAAGAACTCCAAGAGGAGATACAGGCATTAAGAAGAGCATTTGTTTTAAATGAAGTAGAGAAGTTGGTTCAAAATGCGCAGAACGGGGTGTTAGTTCAGAGAGTTGAAGGCATTGGACGAGAGGACCTCAAAGACCTTGTCATGCAATTGAAATCGAAAGAAACAATAGAAATTGTTGTTCTAGGTGTTGCCCTTGAAAACGGTGGAGCAGCCATAGCGGCAGCCGTATCTGACCAGTCATCCCATGACGCTTCCGAATTGATTTCGGAAGCGTCCAAGGTGATCAAAGGTGGAGGAGGTAAAGGAAAGGATTTCGCTATGGCGGGAGGAAAGGACGCCCAAGAACTAGATCAAGCTCTGTCCATTGCCCGAAAGGCGGCGGGAATAGATTGAGAGTTCTAGGTTTAGATCTTGGAACGAAAAGAATCGGCGTGGCTTTAAGCAATTCGGAAAGAACAGTTGCAACCCCGTATGCAGTTATAAGCAGAGCTAACTCGACTCAAGACCAACACGAACAAATCCTCAAAATTGTTAACGAATGGGAAGTGACTACATTAATCGTTGGGATGCCAATCTCTCTTGACGGTACTTTGGGGACCGCAGCCAACAAAGCGAAAAGTGAAATAGCTGAACTACAGAAAATCGTAAATATAGAGATTATCGCTGTGGATGAGCGATTCACCACAGTAACTGCTGAGCAGGTGCTCAGAGAACAGAACGTGAGTACTAAGAAGGGAAGAGGGGTCGTTGACAAGATTGCCGCATCAATCATTCTCCAAACTTGGTTAGACATGCAACGGGGATCCGAACCAATTTGCACGACGGAATCAAGCAATGAGTGACGAAGAAGCCAAACAACCAAATTCAGAATCAACGACTTCGTCTGACTCTGTCTATCCAGATTCAGTTGGTGCACAAACAAATCCTGATGACTTCACTTATGAAGGTTTTTTCATGGGAACCTCCGGAAACGAGAGTTCTCTCATTACGGACAATCAACCAAATGCTCTTCAGCCAGAGGATCTCCCCCCATGGTACGAGGACGAATATTATGATGACCGTGACTGGGAACGGTTACCGCGAAAGACGAGCACAGCTCTAAGATTCGGCATCTTTATAGCTTTCTTAGCTGTCCTCACTTTAGTGACTTACAACTTTGTCCGTGGGTGGCTAGATGACCAACTAAACCCTCCTGGGGAACCAGGCATGGAACTTGTTATTGAGATACCACAAGGGGCGACGACTGATGATATCGCTCGGATCCTCGCCGATAATGATGTCGTAGCTAATGCAACAGTCTTCAGGTACTATCTCCGGTATAAAAATGCTTCGGATTTTCAAGCGGGAATATATTCATTCCAAGTGAACAGTTCTGTATGGGACGTGCGAGACAATCTGGAAGCTGGACCAATAGAAATCGCAGAAGACCGTTTTTTCGTAACAATCCCTGAAGGCTTAACCCTTAATGAAATGACCCAGGTGCTTTTGCAGCAACTCCCTTCCTTCGACTCAGATGAATTAGATTCTGCGATTAACCAATCGCAGAATCCTGAAAGCCTAGGAGAACAATGGCAGGCGTTCTATAAAGAAGGCATCTTTTTCCCAGAAACGTATGATGTCGATGCGGCGCTTATGGGAGACGAGTTGAGTCTGCTGAACCGGATGGTCGCCCAATTCGATGTAGTAGCCGCGGAGACAGGCCTAGCAACCCCTCCAGCAAACCTAGGGGTTTCGCCATATCAAATACTCATCATCGCCTCCTTGATCGAGGAAGAAGCAGCTTTAGATGCGGAGAGAGCGAAAATATCTCGGGTTATTTACAACCGGCTTCAACTAGAGATGCCATTGGGAATTGATGCGACAATAATTTACGCGCTTGGTGGCGACAGAGAGTTAACGTTCAGTGACTTGACTGTGGATTCCCCTTACAATACAAGAATCGTTTTGGGCCTGCCTCCTACGCCAATATCCTCTCCTGGCAAAGCATCAATAGAAGCAGCTTTAAACCCCGCCGAAGGCGACTGGGTATACTACGTACGGACTGACGAATTTGGGGTTGGATCACATACTTTCGCAGTCACAGAAGCAGAATTCAATGCCGCAGTCCAAATATGTATAGAGAGAGATCTCGGCTGTGGTTAATTTCCCAAATCCAAAAAAATCAGAAAACCTTGCTGTTGTGATTGGCCTCCCCGTTAAACACTCGTTTTCTCCTCTGATCTACAACACAGCCTTTAGGATTGATAGCCTCAACTGGGATTTCCATGCCGTTGAGGTATCAGAAGGACAGATGGAAGAGAGCATAGAATTCGTAAGAAACAATAATATAAAAGGCCTATCTGTAACCATGCCACTAAAGGAAGTGATACTTCCATATCTGGATCAACTGACTGCAGCTGCAAAGGAACTCAAAGCCGTCAATTGCGTCTACTGGAATGAGGGAAAGCTCATCGGAGATAATACTGATGGAGATGGTTTCCTCAATTCCCTTCTATCCGAATTTGGCGAAGGGATCAGTGAGGATTCGTTTGCGGTGCTAGGAGCTGGTGGAGCTGCAAGATCAATAATTCGAAGCCTTAGGGAAGCAGACGTGAATGAGATCATTGTAATTAACCGAAATGCTGACAGGGCGAATACGGCAGAAGCTATCGGCGGAAGTCAATGCAGAATTGGTTCGGTAGAAGACCTAGAGAGCTGCAGATTTGTGATAAATGCGACTTCGCTCGGAATGGCAGGAACAGGCAATGAGGGTTTGCTTGCAGTTCCAAAAGAGAATATACGAGAGCACCACGTTGTCATAGATTTGGTCTACAACCCAATTACCACTCCGCTACTAAAAGAAGCAAAGACAATAGGGGCAAGAGCGATCACTGGAGTTGAAATGCTTATTCATCAAGCAGCCCTTCAGTATCTTCACTGGACAAATATCCACATGCAAATCCCTGAAATACAAAGAATCATTACTAGCAAAATCAGCAATAACTCAATATAAGCCAATAACTCCACGCACGACGTTGCAAGGGTGGCTACCCTCATAATGTGGATGCAAAAGAAATTTTAGTACAACTTGGTGATAGGTCATACCCCGTAGTCGTAGGGTCGGGATGCATAAACGATGTTGCCGCATATGTTGCTGATGAAGTAAAAAAAGTTGCAATAGTCACTCAAGAGGAAATCGGAATTGAAATATCAACCGGAAGAAATCAAAAAGTCTTCAAATTGCCTTCGGGAGAGCGAGCTAAATCAATTGAAGCAATCAAAGAACTATGCAGTTCATGGGTTCAATGGGGGCTTACAAGAGCAGATACGGTACTTGCTTTAGGTGGCGGAGTGGTAACAGATGTAGCGAGTTTTGCTGCTTCCATTTACCACAGAGGGGTCTCAGTGATAAATGTTCCAACTTCCCTGCTTGGAATGGTTGATGCGGCAATCGGAGGGAAAACTGGAGTTAACCTCCCTGAAGGAAAGAACTTAATAGGGACATTCTGGCAGCCAAATGCAGTAATTTGTGATGTCGATACCCTTGAAACGCTCCCTGAGAGAGAATGGAAATGCGGGTACGGCGAAATAGCGAAATACCACTTCATAGGGGCAGGCGATCTGAGGGAAATGGATTTGGTTTCGCAAATAATTAAGTGCGTGAAATTAAAAACCGATATTGTTGCTCAAGACGAAAGGGAGAGCGGGAAACGCGCAATCCTGAACTATGGACATACGCTTGCTCATGCACTTGAGTTAGAGAATCAGTTCTCGTTGGCCCATGGCGAAGCAGTAGCAGTAGGGATTCGTTACGCGGCTGAAGTTGCTTACCAACTAGATCGGATTGACCGTAAGCGCGTGCGATACCACGAAGAAATACTTAACCATTATGGTCTTACCTATTCTCTCCCATCACAGATAAACGAAGAGAATATAATTTCCCATTTCTCCAGAGATAAAAAAGCACACGACGGGGCCACCTTTGTTCTAGATGGGGAAAGCGGAGTCGAAATCGTTAAGGTAAGAAACAAAAATATACTTGAGAAAGCACTAGAGGTTATTCAATGAAATCGATACTCCTTCTATCGGGACCAAACTTAAATTTACTTGGAGAGAGAGAACC
>MDTE01200089.1_pt1 | contig 13529 bp, 21 predicted proteins | sample 811231 | NCBI WGS metagenome assembly MDTE01 (sample SAMN05326651, study PRJNA326480) | marine metagenome | isolation source: seawater | place: Indian Ocean: Red Sea | collected 2010
AGCTCAGGTTGTTCAGTTACTATTTCTGGTTCCGGCGGAGTTGTTGACTCCACCACTGCTTGCCCGTCTGTAGGCAAACCGAGGTCAGCGCCACCACCGTCACCGTATTCCGATGCTTCTTCGTGGATAAACCCTTGTTGGTGTATTCTCATTGTTATGTTAGGTTTAGTAGGTTATAACCCTCATCCATTAGTTCTTGAATGGGGTTCCTGGGTTTCTCCTTGCTCTCACCTTTATTGGCAATCACAAGTCGGAGATCGTTTTGTTTTTGTTTAATGGCCGAAGATAACTGGAGCAAGCCCCTTACTTCGCCTTTCTGATGTTGTTGAATTTCTTTGTGATGTTCACTTTCTGCCGGTTCAAGGATAAGTGGAATTAACGCTTTAGCTTCTTCAGTAAGAAACTCCAGCATTTCCTGTGTTTGCGGCAGCTGGTGCCACCGTTCCAGTTCCTCCAGTTCCTTCCTGGCGTTGTTGATTTGGATTTCCTGTTCCTGCGCTTCCATTTGAGGTTTGTTGTTGCTGTTGTTCACGGATCATACGATCCCGGAGTGAGTGTCGGCGCATATCACCGCTACCACGCAACTCCATGATTTCGTCCCATACACTCTTAGGATCAATGTCAAAGGCTGCCGCTGCGTCCGGCACAGACATGATGACCTTGAAGAGTTCTCCGAGTGATTGTGCCATATGCACTTTCTCGGCAGGGTTTAAAGTATCTAATACAAATTGGTCTTCCCCAGCCGCGAGGTGAGCGGGATCGGCCTTGAACAATGCCCACTGCCTTTGTTGGTTGGTGACCGCTGCCACATCTAGGGGATTGGGTCGACCGATCACACGCTCGAATGTCTCTTGCTGTATTCCCTGTCGGAGATTCATTAGTAGCTTGTGTGCCATCGGACGTAAACATTGATTGAACATATTTGTTCCAACCATACGCATCCTAGCTGAGGCACCTTGATTCGCTGCTCTGTGTTCAGAAGCAGAACGTCGTCCACCATGAATAGCACCCATAGCTGACTCATTCACTCCTGTAACTAAATTGGTTAACTCCATCATTGCCTGGGCGTCGTTTAAGTGCCCTGAGGTTACATCACCTACCTGCAACTGCATGACAGCATCAGTGAGTTTCCTTCTGCCGACACTACGCTTTAACGGCACCATTGGAGCACGGGATTTTAACGCTTGGGAGTCAATGAAGTTAGGGTCGAAGATCAACTGGTGATCCAAGTTACGCCTAACGCTCATGATCCTTGTGTTAACAAACCAGCTCACAACATTCTGAAGTTTGTCGATTGTGCCGGCGAGTCCGTCACCCATCCAATTGTGGATGTCAGCATCGAACTGACCTACATCAACAGTAAACTTTCTGTGTAAATAGTTCGCCGGCTCAGCCCTGATTACTCTTTGGTTATTAGCGATCCACACGATATACTGCACAGGGTAATCTTCGGTGCCAAGTTTTTGACCTTTACCGAATTCAAACCTGGAAGGGATTAAGCGAACTTGCATCCGTGTCACTGACACAACACCCTTACTCGTATTATACTTATCCTTCTCTCGGAAAGGACGAAGCAGTGTATGTCTTGCACCCGCACGAGTCTTCTCAAAGAAGTTCTTATCCGGATCCTTAACGTGTTCCATACCAGCTACATACCCATCGTTCTGCATTTTAAGGAGATCAGCACGTGACATCTCATCCTCTACTGCTACGAATTCTCCTTCCTGCATACGTGTAAGGGAGTGACGTGGGTCAGGGAAGAAGCGATACGGGGAGATATTATAAATCTTATTGCCCTGGAAGACCGGGACATCAACTAGAGTGTTTTCTTCTGTCTGGTAGTTAAAGCCCATTACAGAGTGATCAACCATCTGTGTTACAGGGAACTTCTCTGTCTCTGTGCAAAATGAGTGCTCAATTACACCGAGGTTAAACCTACAGCAATCAAGAATCCACTGATACAAAATCTGTGACCAATTAGACTTTTCGCAGTCTCTATTAACCAGCTTCTCACATATCTCGCGGATCTCATAGTCCGTGTAATCCTGTGGCTGATACTCAAACGCGTAATGACGCTGTTGGTAGAACAGGAACAGGAATGATGCCATTGTGTGTACTTGTGCACGAGATAACGGCACTGTCATCTTCTCTGGCTCACCAAGTTTAGCTGCACGCTCGTCCTCTTTATCCCTTGTTCTAAACCCTGCCACCGTGTCGCCGTGCTTATCCCAAGTGGAGTAGTATTTCTGCATGTGGTCATAACTCATGCGGAGCAATTCATTGCACTTGCTAAATAGAGCTGTGTGGAACGCAGACATACTGTCCTTGCTCAACTCATCTCGTGTTTCTTGCGTCATCATACTTCTTCAGTCAGTGAGGATTTACACGCCGTCGCGAATCCACTCTCCTCCAGCTCCGTTAAGCCAAGAATAGTCTTCTTTCACGTTAGTATCTAAATCGGGTAAATTAAAATGTGGTGATAGTTCTGTGTTACGCCCATGAATGACATGTGCGCGCGAGGAGTTATTATAGATTGGATCATTGTAGTCGAGGCCTTCCATAACCAGACGATAGAAGTTCTCCATCATGTGGTCATCGTTATCAACAGGTTTTTCTTTGTTGTGATCCCAGACATACGACTCGATCTCATATAAAAACCGATCCATGTGCGGGAGGACGTGAATGAAATTCTTTTTTGCGAGTGCTTGCCGTGTCTCTAATATCCCTTGTGAAAGTGCACGTGGGGCTTTATGCACAGGGATGTCATAATCGTCTAAGTGATCTGCAAGACAACGTGCATTAGAATCTTGGGGTTCCTCAAATGCCATCCAGTCACAAGGGGAGGACTCTGGCACACGATCACCAAGATGCTGTCTTATTGCTTCGGCTAACTCATCAAAGTTCAGTTGTTCAAAGATCTCATGATAGATGAACACTTCGCCTAGGGGTGAGATAGCAGCAAATAAAACTGCATGAGGTTTACGCGGGTGCGGATCAATCGAAAGTCTCACATTCCAATTCCTGGGTGGAGTAAAAGCATCCTTCCACCCTTTCGGCACTCCTTCAATTACATGGCGATCGTACTGGAACTGAGGATAAATAACCCCTTGATAGTGAGCTGGACGTCCTTCGATCCTTGTAGCTATTTCGTCCTTAGACAGATCAGCAATGAATTCTTTCTTCGCCCCTTCAGAGAGGTGAGGATTATCATGCATTGACCCGATCATGATCCAACGGTCAGCTCCGTTAATCTGGAACACATTCGCTTCCCTTTCATCTACATGGGAATATCTCCCAGGGACAAACATATCATTAATCCACCGTTCCCGAAGAGGAGTGCAAGTGAACCACGCTGACCCGTGAGCATCAACTAAACCACGAGATACTGCCTTCCACATATTCTGTGGACAGGGTTCGTCAATATGCACCCAGTCCCAGTTAGAGGACTCTTGGGACATACCGTCTAGTTTAAATGACTTCACTGTGTCTAAGTAAATAGAGGAAATTCCTCCATACATGGAGCGAACCTTTACTTGGGTAATACCGGATGAGTTCTTTTTGAACCCTACTATACCGGGCGCCTTCTTGTCTGGGTTCTTGCGAACATCCGGGAGGAACTTGAGTAGCTTTCCCCGGCCGAGACCATCTTCTTCTGCAGTGAAGATTTCTTGCGCTTTGTCCCAGTCTTGACAAATTATTAAGCCTTTGGTTGGACGTTTCGGAATGCCACGTGTCTGATCAGGATCACCTTTGTCAAAGAACGGACGGTAACCGAGTGCCCATGAGCAGTCTTCAGCCGCGCCCATATCGGACTTACCGAAGCGGTTACCTGTTCTAACATAGCGTCGTTTATACGTCCCTGATCTGTGGAACTTTTCTTGCTTTGGATGTGGCTGATAAAAAGGTAGACCAAACTGCCTCTTCTGTCGCAACTTCTCTTGAAGCGCATCACGAAGCTTTTGCTTAGTTTCTAATTCAGCCTGTAGCATTATTTCTCAGTTAAAACGTAGTGATAATCGCAGAAGTATACAAGGTCTAATTCCGTAGCACCACTAAAGTTACTGCTTAAATCCTGCACTGTTTCTCCGGTAATATCGTAAGGAGTCGCTGTTGTACCGGAAAGGAAACGGAATACCCAAGGACCTCCAGTGCCGTAGGTTCCGCCTTCTAACGTTGCTGTAGCAGTGCCAAGCACACCCGAGGATACCGTGCCATCAAAGGTAACTACCGTTGAAGACGCAGATGTGACTCCTTCTGCATCAATTGTTGCTTGCTCTACTTTAACATGAACAGCGTGGTCAGGACCAACAGAGATTAAATTACTCATTGTCGCAGGGATTTTAACATCCCAGTTTGAACCGCCGTCAAGACTCACCATTAATTCACCAACGGTGTTATCATTAGTAATGAGCAGAAGTCCTTCACCTCCTGCGGCTACATACGACCCTGCCGTGATTGCAGCACCGCCCACAAGTGCCCTACCCGATCCGGCGATGTAATCCCTTCCTGTCACGTCTGCGGTAAACGACTCGTCTTGCGAGTAATTCCCGTAGGTAAAATTAATATTTGCTGATGCACTAATTGCCATTTTTCTGTATTTGTTGTTGTTGCACTTGCAACTGGTGTATTTGTTGTTGAAGGTCTCTTACAACCTTTTGTTCTTTTAATGTTTGATCTTCTTTGACTTTCTTTACTGTAGCCATGTCACTCGCGACACAAACCATTACTAATATACAAAGTACTATCCATCCGAGCCAAAGAAACCCAGTAACCTGTCGTCCTGTCATTTAACTATACGTTTAATCATTCCATTTAAAAGTAACGCTAACGTAGACAACACTTGCACTGAACCAAAACCAGCAACACCGGCAAGTCCCACTAGAAAGTAGCTGTTTCCGTAAGAGTTATGTAATATAAGTGATATAATTAAACCAGCGACAAAACCACAAATTAAGTAAGTCCATATGGCAATCTTGGTTATTCTCTTTTCTTCTTCACCAAATGAATCACTCAGTAATCTACTAAGAGAAGCAATAGAGCTGAGTGCGACCACTGAAAGAAAAAAAGTTAATTCCTCCCAAATCGGTTTGTCAAACAAGTTGGCTAAGTAAAATTTTAAACGTGACATGTAACAATTCTAGGGTCTTCAACAAGTAAGTAGCTATACCAACGTTTACTCCTGGGTAAATCAGGTTGATGTCGTTCGAGTAAAAGTTCTAAAGTACTACGATATGCATCCCATTGGTTGGGAGGGACTGTTTGACAACCTGCAGAAGAAGTAGTCGTTTTGCCTCCTCGGTGGTCATTAATCCAGAATTTAGCGCGTCCAGCATCTGTCCATAACCCTTTACCAACACACATTCCGTATTTTGCGTGGCTCTTTCCAATAGGGTGGTCTTCAGTCCCGTCCCGGTAAACCACAACATCGCCTCGTTGTCTAAATGCCTGATGACCATACTTCGAATTGTATCCATGGTAGCCTGGCTTATAAGTTATAACCTGGGGCGCCTTAAGAGTTGCTACTCCTTTACGCCACAGTGAAGGGTCTGTGTTAGCGTTGTAGGTTGAAAAGTGATTGGCTGTAATTATGAACTTTGCATCGTCGTAAATACCTCTATCGTTTTTGTTTAGTTCTCCTAAGGTGTTAAGATAGTAACCCCGCACAGCTACGACCTTAACTGAGTTGTTCCATGTTTCTGCGGTAAAATGATTTTGATGTGCACGTATAATATCTCGCACCTGGGCGCGTAATGCTTGTGGTCTCTTAGTCGGTAAGAGCCTATGCGAATTCACGGTCAGGTGCATCTGTTGGTCGAGGTTCTCCTGAGTTGGATGCCCAAACAATATACGTTTCAGCTTCTTCAGGAACTTCCAAAGTTTCATTTATGTCACGGTATAATACCCAAAATAATCCGTCGCCTTGTGGACGCTTCGTTCCCTTAAACGGACCATCAGCTATTTCCTCACCTGTCATAGTAATGTGCTCTCCAATAACAGAGACTGCAACAGTGTGAGTATCACGAGTATCAAACCCATGAGTATCAGCGAACTCAATCGCTTCGTCTTGGTCGTCAAAACAGAGTAAGCAATCTATCATGTCGAAAGGGTTTTAAGTTGTTTGTCTTTCAAGCGTCGTTTATAGTAGCGCACTCGACTTATATGTCCGTCACCTCGTCGTCCCGAATGCTCTGATTGACCAAAGTGAAGTTGTGTTACTGCCGGAACATGAGCTAAAGTATTAGAAACAACAGCAGCACCATTTAAGCTTGTGCCGTAGTTGCCTGACTTATAACCACCAGAAATCTTGTAACCATTGTTTGCAATAATATCATTACCTGACTCAATAGTAGCAGAACCCGAGGGATCAACAACGTCAAATTGTTCTTTCGTAGCTGACGTATTAAAGCCTATTGTATCACTAGTTGAGTTATCATTCACTTCAAGCATTGTCGGAAGTGCAGAACTTCCATTTCTCAACTTTCTTCCTTCTACCGCAAATGTCCCTTCTGTTTGATTGTAGAAAGAAAAGTTATCTGGTATCACAGAAACTACTGTATCAGCCCTGGCTACACCAGAAGCAAGTTTACTTGGGTTTGCCATATAGCTTGTGCAATAAGTCGAATCCTCATACTGTGGACCGAATAAGTAAACATAATTTGCTACGACTGGATCAGTTGAGGCTACGTCATTTTCTCTTGAATTCCACGCACCATAGCCTGAGTCATCCCATACACCGGCACCATCCTTTGACATGGTGAAGCAGAAGAATCCGTACATAGCAATGTTGCTAACATTCTCACACTTTAAACGATACCAGCCGTCACCTACGTCCTCAGAAGAAGCAGTACAGTTTGCATATGCGGAGACTCCCGCACCTGAAGATAAGTCCCAGGCTGCCCCTACTTTTGCTCCGGATGAAAGGGACAATCCGACATAATCGCAATTACCTCTTTTAGCATAGAATGACGCAGAATAACCATTCTTGTGTGCGCCTCCTGAATACGTCGTTAAAATATGTTGATCCCACGCAGCATGATAAGCTGAACTTGTATTCGCGGCACCTTCCAGTTTAATACCAGAGTCTGATACCCCATCAGGTCCAGTAATCTCACCCGACCCTGGCCAAACAGCACCAGATTCATTCCAGTGGTCGCCGTCGGTCATGGACGTGTCGCGTATGATATTAGTCGTACCTTTTTCGATACGCATACCTAAACTAGTCGATCCGCTATACTCGTAGGACGGCTCGCCACTTGCTGCTGACGCAAGGTTCCCAGAGGAATTATTATAATAAGCGAGCGATGCGCGTGTATGCGTAATCCCGTCCTGGGACAACAGATTAGCCGTGGTCTTTTTATCCACAGCAAAGTTCCAGTCCTTTTCCAGACCGCGCCAATGACTAAACTCCTTACGAGCTGTCGGTGCGTTATACCTAGTTATCCGGTTAAGAATCATTAAGGAGTAGTAAGTCCAGTGCCTAATTTAACAGTAAGTGATGTTCCACTTCCGCCGGCGAGAGTAACAACTAATTGATCTACGTCAGGAACAAAGAAGAAAACGTGACCTTCTGCTGTGAAGGATACCGCTTCTCCTGGGACAGATTCAAGAGCCATTCCTGACCCTGGACTGCTAACTGAGTCTTTCAATGTTGGAGTAACCGTGCCGCCTCCTATCGTACCTACAATAGTAAGGCACAGGGTTGACTTGGGTACAACATCAAATGTTACGGAACCGGAACTACCGGATAAGTATTTTACTGTGGGTGTCTGTGCAATAGCCATTAGCTTTTTGGTTTAAAGATCCATACGCCGGCACCTACACCGACTTTGTCAAGTAGTTTCACTTCACCACCCAGAACCTTACGCTCACCGGCAACAAGCTTTGCTCCACCAATAGGGGGCACCTTGTCTGTTCCGCCAAGATCCAGTCCGACACAGCCGGAAAGGAGGCACAGGCTCATTAGTTGAAGAAGTATGATTTTAATTTTCATTGTCGGTTTTCTCTGCAAGACCCTCAAGAAAGGCTGGAAGGTCATTAGTTATAAGTTCGTCTAGTATTTCATCGTCAATCTCAGTTTCGGATTCTTCGACTAAGGCGCGAACTTTCTTACCCCAGTCACGAAAGAAGTCAGCCCTAGCTCCACGTGAGAGGCTCATTGCCGACTTAATTAAAGGCACTATAAAGATGCCGATTGTGTTCTTGGTCATGGTTTTAAATAACCCTTGCAGGTTAGATGGTTGTGTTTTTCGTTTGTTGTGAAAATGTCTCATAGGAGTAACGCCGAGGCTAAAGGAGAAACCTCAACCAAACTCAATCAGCCCCGGCGTCGTCCACTCCTCGCACAGGAGAGTATCCAAGTTGTTGCCGGCACCTGTCAATCTCTTCATCGAGTTGTTGAGATGCCTTAACAGGGTCATCAGGCAATTCTGATTCACCGCCCATATCGAGTGCCTTACCCGCAAGTGGTGTTCCTGTTGTTCTATCTAAAATTTGTTTACATGCATCGAGTTTAATCTTACCCTCCGCCATTGCAGCTACGTTAATTATACCCAGTGCGGCCTCCGCCATAGCACCTGTGAAGATCCTTTGAACCGCTTCCGGTCCGACCTTACGTGCTTCAGTAACTAGGATGTGTTTAAAGTCTTTACTGGCACGCATATCCGTGATCTCGTCAATAGACAGTTCCGTTTTGTCGGAGATCTGTTCAATCGACTGACCATGTGCCATCATAAACGCAACAAGTTGTTGCAGTTTCCTGGGCTGCTTTTTCTTTACGGCCTCTGCCATTTCAGACGTCTGCTTACCACGAATACGTAATTTCTTCGCGTCTGCTGCCATCTGTTCTATTAACCCACCGCTCATTTTTTAGTCGAGCCAGCTAGGGCTTTCACCTCTGCCGGCATAGGGTTCGCGTCGTTATACTCGTTCATAATCTGTAGAATTTTTCGGTGCAACAATATAATAGCAAACCAGCCTTTGTCAAGATGAAACTATGATGAAATCTACTTTTCAGTGCGCGCTCATATTTCACACCTCCTCACCCACTGAGGCTTACTAGACCCGGTTGATCTTACGTTCCCGATGTTTTGAGGAAAATTTTCGTATAGTGAACTATGTTAGTTTCCCCAGTTCGGCGTGGGAAGGTATCCCTTTTTTTCATCCGAAATCCCCCGGATTTCGCTAGTTTTCGCGGGGGGTGGGGGGGTCATGTGGTGGGGTGGCAGGTTCCAACGGGCGGAAGCAGTTCGGCTAGGGCGTGCAGTGTGGTGACTAGTGGGTAAGACGGTTGGTGTGTGGGTGAGTCTTTGAGCCTAAAAAAGAAATTTTTTTGCGTAGTTCCGGGCTGGGTGAGTATGCACGTCCTTAAATGTATGAGGGAGCGAAAAAATTTTTTTGGCAAAATTTAGTATTTTCCCCCTGTAATGGTGTAATGAAAATAAACAAAAAAGTAAGAGGGTATCTGCTCGGTGTAGATGCTCCCCCTGCTAAGTTTGACGGTCTGTTGGAGTTAGCCCAGCAGAATAGTGATCTAGATGCAGACAAGCTGGAAGCGGCTTTATGCGCTAGTGCAGTGAATAATGAATATCAGCATCCTGCGGCTGAGAGGTTTGTCATCTATCATGCGGAGTATATCTGTCCGTTGCGGTATGATATGAGCCTGACAGAAGTATTGAAATCTGAAGAGATTAATATCAAAGATGCTTCTAGTGTGGTGAAAGAGGCAAAGTCTGCGTGGGTTGAGGAGTCCGGGCATAGTCTCCGGTCTGAGGAGTGGCAGAAGTCTGTTGATGCTGGCGAGTGCGAATACCTGTTCAGTCTAGAGCAAGCGCAAAAGTGCTGGGATGAACAAGTTCTAGTATTCTCCGGGCTGGGCAAAAAGCCTAAGAAGGTGGGAGTAGCAGAGAAGGCTGTCTGGTCTGATAGAGTTACAACAGTGCAGGGTTTCCTCGCTGGTGGTAATTCGCCGGAACAGATTGTTGCTATGATGTCCACAGTCTGGGGCGGGGCTGAAGCTGTAGAAGCTTTCGTTGAGAAGGTGCAGGGCATGGCGTCTAGTAAATAACAAACGACCTGAGTAAGTCGCTAAACTGCTCGCCTTTTTCGTGCCGTCTAGTCTAGGGTTTCATGGCTCTAGTCTAAAAAATCATGTCAGTTCCTGAAAGAAATTGAACTGTCTTGATTTTTCTTTTAAAAAGTATAACGACCGGAGGGAGTCTGGATAAATGGGCGAAGGAGGTGCGGAGCCCATCTAAAAAAATTTTAACGAGCTTGCTCGTCTATTGAATCGGGCGAAGGTGGTCGGAGGGCTTTGTCATCCTGAGCAGAGCGAAGGTGGATCTAGACGTTGGTCTAGTATATTGAAGACGCTAGTCTTTCTTCCTCTATCCCCGCGAGCTTGCGAGCCTATCGTAATCTTTGGGCGTAGGGGGTGTGGAACTCTTCTAGCCTGACGAAGTCAGGTAGCCCCGGTCTAGAGCGCTGTCAAGTCTAGAGCTGTAGAGCTGACGAGGTTAGATAATCGGTAAGGATAATTTCTATAATTTCCAGATTCCTCTATTCATTGATCGTCATTGTTCACCCAGCCTATAAGGAATATACAGGCAATAAAAACGTTTTTCTCCCCTTTGCATGATACTCACAGCCAATGACTCTAACTCAGGCTATATTATTATGTTAATAATAAAAAAAAAATAATACTAAATAAGGAAAAGGGGGAGGTAGGGAGGGCAAGGGGAATGACGAACGATGGACAGGATACGAAACAAAAGAAACAAAGAGTGAGGTAATCAGAGCAAGACTTCCTCAAGAGGTGAGAGCGTAAGGAAAAAAAAGTTCTCTAAACCATTTGCAATTCTCAAAATATATGCTATATTGCTTCGCCTTAAGGCGACAACTTGCCAGTAATCACCAACTTCTAAACAATAGATTATGCATAAACCACTAAGATCTCCGCGGATTGATAATCCCGCGGGTAAAGTATTAACGGACTCGCGGATAGACCACTATCTGCGTGAGGGTAAATACTACTCTCCTAAACAGCAGCAGGCGTATAAAAACCGTATGGCTCAGCGCCGTAAAATACGCCGGATGTATAAACAGATCTCCGAGGGGAAAGACCCTGAGGCAAAACCAGAAACTAAGGCGGAGTGGAAAGACTTCTTCTCCTTCCTTGATTAAACCATGACCAAAAAGAAAACTGACTGGCGATACGTCCTAGGTGGTGTTGTAGAGTTTCTAGTCTTCGGGCTAGTCTTGAGCATCATCGTGATCGTATTCCTGTCACTATAGTAAAATGAATAAGAACACACATAGCACTACACCCGTGCCAACGTTGGAGCCTAGACCATACAGCGAATTGGAAACTAGGCTGATCGCCCTGTTAGAGAACCTCTCAGATGACTATCGCAACTTTCAAGTCGAGATCTCTGACTTTAGTCCTAAGCTCTCCTCTCAATTAATTGAGGACGGCGGCAGCGACGCGCAGGCGGCAGCAGTCAATGAACTCGCAAAACACCCTTCACAGCAGGAGATGGTAAAGAACCTTCCAGCCTACCGGGAGCAGGTTTGGGATTGTTTAAAGAATCCTGATGGTAAAACAACCGTGACCAAGGCACAAGTCTTCGATCACGAGGGTAATCCAGTTGACTAAAACCAATCACGCTCAAGAGGTCCAATCCCTCTTGGGCAAACCTAATAAAATAATGCTAAACATACAACATCTAATAAAGTCCGGCACGCTCGGAGCCTATTATAAAAACTGGCAAAGGTCTGCCACTGTTGAAGATATACTCTACATCGACAAAGTTTACCTCCTCTGTGAGAAGAACTATAGTGGCGGAGGAGACCAAGTCGTCGAATGCATGACCCCGGAGGAGATTCTCCAAGACATGCCCACCTTGAAAGAAGTTAAGAAATACTGTGGCATACGAGTCGAGATGGCTCTAAACCAACGTCCCGGTGATAGCGACGACTGGCAGCTCAAGTATGCTGAGAACCACAAAAACTGGCAAGACTAAAACTTATGTATCTAGACAAGTGCAAATACAAAGAGGAGTATACCTCCGACGGTGGACAATTTTATGTGTTCACCGGACCATGCGTAATGACAGGTAAAGACCACACCGTGCGAGTCCCAGGAAAGGGGTTGTTTGCGTGGAGGAATGGCAGACCTATACAGGAAGCGTTTCCTGATCTCTCACCCGGTGATCGTGAGTTCCTCATGACTGGAACCAGCCCGGATGGGTGGGATAAGATCTTCGGAGACCCTGTGCCTGATCCCGGTCCAGATCCTGATAGCTATGACAAAAAGGAGGATGCTCACCTATCATGATGCGAGACTATTACCTTAAACAAATTCGGAGAACGCGAGAGACCGAAGATGCTCTAGACGAAGCAACACGCTTATTGTCTAAGATAGCGGCTGATGTACATTGGTGTCGTCGGTCAGATATAGCACGAGAAATCACTACATGGCTAAGAAAACAAAAGCAAAACAATGAGTGAAGAAGAGAAACCAACAGTAACATATGTCATCCTACACCATGGGGTGCCATTTAAACATAAGGTATTTGATACGTCCTCAAATAGCCTTAATCACATCGTGAACATCATCCGGTATCTTGAGAGAGATATGGACAGGAACGAGGAACATTCACCCTACACGATAGGAGTGAAATAATCAACGCAAAACGAAAGGAGGAGCTGTGAAAAACTAACAACAACAGCGGGGGACGCTGGCATATCTAGACTTATGTCAGCGTCCCCAACCTTCTAACAATTATGAGTAAAGACAAAAACAAATACCGCCAACAACACGGAGTCCAAGTGAAGGTCACAGACCTGATCTCCCCTGAGACTAAAGAGACTCCTTCTTCACCTGCTAAGACACGAACCACTCAGGTAATGACATACAATCCTTTCGACACAAAGTTTTTTAATGATCACTTCAAACCTAACCATAGATAATACACATGCCTAAATGGATACAAGACAATAAGGGCGACTTCCAGGTATCATACCGAGAAGTAGTCGAAACCGCCGATCACTTAAACAAGCTCATGCTTGAGTTAAGAGTGGCACAGAAACTAATAATGCAAGCGACAGACCCTATCCACGGGATGGAGTTAGAGCGGTCGTTCGCTTACTTACGGAAGCTCTGGAAACAATCGTTGCCGAAAGAGTATACGGATATGTTTGACATACACTACGATCAGCTATACCATCCCACGATTTGGAAATCCTCAGAGATTGAGGACGTCCAGCAACGTGCACAAGGTAAGCCCTATTGCACTAGACTTAAAGCCATTGAAACTCTCACTAAATAATTATGCGTAAAGTAACAAGCGAAGACGGCACGGTAAGCTACTACCGTGGTAATAAACTGATCGCCAAGAAAAAACCGGCAGGTATGCGGCGACCAATAGTCAAGAAACCTGAACCACCCAAGGTGATAGTAAGATCCCTTGAACAGGTGTATGGCAAGAAGCTAACCTGGCTCCAACGTCCTGAGATGGAGATTAGACTAATCC
>MDTE01183558.1_pt1 | contig 13526 bp, 12 predicted proteins | sample 811231 | NCBI WGS metagenome assembly MDTE01 (sample SAMN05326651, study PRJNA326480) | marine metagenome | isolation source: seawater | place: Indian Ocean: Red Sea | collected 2010
CCCTTGTCACAAGAAGTGATCCATGGGTGGGTGTTCGAACGATTAACAATTGTAGGTCGGAAAGTCTGGTATGAGTACTTCAGTGAGAAGGTCTTTAGTCCAATGTCAGACCAGAAACCGGCAACTGCGTCAGCAACTTCACCAGTGATTGATGCACCACCACCGAGTTCAGGACCGGCGTAAACAGAAACCTCAAAGGCGTGCTCGCCAAGAGGACCGTCCTTGCTAGCAGAACCCTTCTGGTAGTCAGGTGTCTGGGCCAGAATCAGCTCAGCAGCACCATCTGGGTCGTATGGGTACTCGTGCTCACCAGTCCAGTTAGGGCTGGAAGAGTTGAAGTACTCAACGTGTACAACTTCACCAAGGCCAGCAACGAGAGTCTCGTTTACAAGGTCTCGGTCAATTGCGATAGCCATAGCTCGGCGAATTGCCTTTGCTTGCTCTAGGTCATCGTCACCGTGCTTACCAGGCGATCCAATCCACGGAATGTCGTGAACGAATGTTGCCTTTGTTGGAAGAGGCTGACCTTCGTTGTCTCCACCGGCGTAAGTGTCTTCCCAGAGGTTACCTGAGAAGAAAACACCAAGCTGTGTGGCACCACCAGGTGATGTCTGAGTGAAGTCAGACGGGTCAAACTTGGCAGCATCTTTTGGCTCGAGTGATGCCATGTCAACTTCACCGGTACGCAGCAGAGCTGCTCGGGTAGTTGGCTCAGAAACTCCAACGATCTTAATTGAATCTGTCTTTGGCTCGAGCTCTGGCAACCAGTGTGTGCCTTCTCGGTTGACGATCGTGTAGTGCTCGTCTCGGAGCCACTCTTCAACCTGGTATGGACCGGTAGCAACAATGTTGTCTCGGACCCAATCCTCGCCCATGTCGTCATGTGCCTTCTTTGAGAAGACGTTGAAAGCCTGACCAGACGCGTTTACGTAGTCATCTTTCCATGTCGAGTCAAACGATGTGAAGTTGAACGTGATCGTCTCATCGTCAACAGCAGTCCACTCACCCCAGAGACCGGCAAAGTCACCAGCCTGTCCATGAATGGACTCAGGTGTTGTAACGCTGTTGGCGTCGTTCATTGAGAATGCTACGTCATGAGCAGTCAAATCTCCAAAGTCATTGCCATCAACAACCTGGAATGGAATTCCCTGTTGAATCTTTACAGTCGCACTGGAAAGGTCCGATGCAACTTCAAATGATGTGGCAATCCATGGAAGCTCACTGTCGTCGTCAGCACGGCGGAACAGGGTTTCAGCAATACCTATGTTTTTCAAACAATCGCATGCCTGTGCTCTACCTAATCCGTTCTGGTCTCCAACGTTACCGCCAGTGGCGATAACAGCTGTTCCAGCCGGTGTGGATGTGTCTGGTGCAGTAATTAGTGCTTCGGGCTCTTCCGACGCAACAGATTCCGGGGTGGCGGTTGCAACCTCCACCTTAGTTTCTGTCACGATGACGGTTTCAATAACCGTATCGCCCTTAACAACTACAGTCTCTACGACTGTGACGGTTTCTGTGCCGCCACATGCGATGACTGCTGTCATAGCTGCACCAATCAGAAGCCCAACAACGAGCTTCATCTTGTTTAGCTTAAACAATATTTCCTCCTAAGACGTGCAATGACTCACGGTTGAGTCTTTGTCAGGTGGCAACGGCCACCACGTCGTGACGGGTTTGGACCAATTCACTACACATTTTGGCCCGCTTTCCACGCATATATGGAAAGCGAGTTCATAAAAATATAGGGAAACGGTCTAAACCAACCTTTTGAATATAAAAGTCAATAATTTTGATGTCAACGTTGTATAAATCAATGTGCAGGGTTTACGTGTAAATAAACTCAGCTGACTTGACGGCGCACTAAGTTCTGATTGAAGTCGATAATGTTATCTACAACCATGTTCAGCGACACGTTTAGCGCCTCGCTTGTATTGGAGGCTATGTGGGGAGTTAGGATGACATTTGGTAATTTGGACAAAGGCGAGTCGTTTCTAAGTGGCTCATTATCGAAAACATCTAGCGCTGCACCAGCGATCGTCTCGTTTGCCAGTGCCTCCGAGAGTGCTCGTGTATCGAGAAGCTGCCCGCGTGCAGTGTTGATGAATAGCGCGGTTGGTTTCATTTGCGCAAACTCCGGTGCTCCGAACATCTGTCTGGTTCGATCATTAAGGCGAGCATGAACAGATATTGCATCCGAGTTTGACAGCAAGTCGGCGAAACCAACTTCCGTCCAAGCATTGCTTTCATTACTGACATTGTTTTCGTTATCTTCACTGATAGAACTCATGATGATTCTCATGCCGATGCCCTCAGCGATTCTCGCCATTCGCATCCCAACAGCTCCTGTCCCCACGACTCCTAACGTTTTGCCTGAGAGTTGAGTCAATTGCCCTCCTGGCCACTCACCTTCTCTAACCCTCAAATCAAGCTGGGGTATTTTTCGTGCTAGTGCCATCAGTAGCGCAAGAGAATGCTCTGCGACAGCTATAGTTGCTGTGTTAGGAGTGCTGGTTACTACGACACCCAGTCGTCTAGCAGAGTCTAGGGCGATGTGATCAGTTGCGGTTCCCCATATAGCAATATGCCTAAGATGTTCGGAGGCTTTTTCAATAACTGAATGCGTGATACGGGTAGAGCTTCTTGCAACAATCAATGTATGTGCATCTGTGATTCGTTGCTGCAGCTCGTATTGACTTCTTGCCCGTTCATTAAAAGCAATGACTTCAAATTCATTTAGCCTGCTTAGGCGAGCCATAGCCGCCGAGTCTGAGAATACCGGCGGATCATCATCAGGAACCACTACGCGTATTGGTTTTTTAATAGATTCAGACATTTCAGACATTATTGTGGTGAGAACCTTTTAACCCTAGTAAAAAGTGTGTTAAGTAGTTGCTTATTCAGCATATACCTATCTATTTTCGCTTAGGTTCTTGCATCGAAGCTTAATTTATATGTGGTGTTACGCTTAAATTCCTTCACATACACTATTGCGGATTAAGATTTTTCAACGCAAATTATATGGTGGTAGCTAAATGACACGTGTGCGCGTCATGTACTGGAAAGAAATACCGGTTCAAGTCCAGGCTGAGGGCCAAACTGGAAGAGCAACACGGCAACTCAGCGAGCGATTTCAGAAAGCTGTTGATGCGATTGCAATGAAGGACGGTAGTGTAGGTACCGACGAATATTTGGATGGTTGGGGTTTCGGGCCTTATACAGAGGTCCAAGGTGAACCTGAATATGAAGCAAGACTTTTAGCAGACCGACTCGAACACATGCCTCGCGATTTTGTGCGGCGCATAGTTGATATGCACGATAGTGGTACAAGAATTACGGAACCCGGATCTATCGATCACTGGGCTGTGGTTGAATAAAACTGAGCTGATGCATATGGGTTTATCAAAACGGAAAACTAGCTGATTTTTATGGAGTAATAATTGACAGTAAACACTGTGTATCTGGGAATTTTGGAACGACTTGCTAATGGTGAAATTTTGATTTTCGATGGTGCGACCGGGACCTACCTGCAAAAACATGGTTTAGAGCCAGGAGGGTCGCCCGAATTAATGAACGCCGATAATCCTGACGTGATACAGCAGATGGCAGGCCACTACTTTGAAGCCGGCTCCGACATTGTATTAACTAACTCATTTGGTGGAAATAGATTCATGTTGGAACGATACGGTGCTGGTGAACGTTTGGCTGAACTGAATAAGCTGTCTGCAGAGCATGCGAAAGCCGTAGCACCGGATGGCAAATATGTTGCTGGTTCTATCGGTCCTACAGGTGAGTTTATTGAGCCGCTCGGTGATGTTACCGAAGATGAAATGTATGACACTTTTAGTGAAATGTCCAAAGCTTTCGAGTCTGGTGGGGCAGATGCAGTAATGATCGAGACTCAACTTTCTCTCGATGAAGCAATGATCGCTATAAGGGCCGCTAAAGAAAATACCGATCTCGTTGTTATGTCCACTATGGTTTTTGACAAAGGGCCTCGGGGTTATTTCACTATGATGGGTACAACTCCTGAACAGGCTGTGGAAGGTTTACAAGATGCTGGTGCAGACATAGTTGGTACAAACTGCGGAAACGGTATTGAAAGGATGATAGAGATAGCGAAACGTATGCGCTCAGTGACAGAAAAATACCTTGTTGTTCAGTCTAATGCTGGATTACCCGTTATAAAGAATGGTGAAACACACTATCTTGAATCGCCAGAGTTTATGGCCAAACACTTTAAAGAGCTGGCTCAATTACCAATAAACATACTGGGTGGTTGTTGTGGCACAACCGACGATCATATCCGTGCCCTTGTAAAATGTGTACGTACATAACTGACTATATAAATTGAAGAAGTAGACGAGGTAAAAAATGTCTCGAATTGCTAATCAAGTGTCAATTGTTGACCGGGTCAAGGATCTAGGACATTGCATTGAACTGGTTTCAATCGACCCGTATTTTCATAATATTTCAATCGGCCTGTTTATTAAAAAGGGTCATTTAACGATATGGAGTTACAGTAACCTAGAAGGAGTTGAAGATAGGATCGAGCAAATTCGTGATCGTTGTGTGCTTCTTGGCGATGTTGATCCAGTGGATGGCACTACCAATCAATTGAAACTCAAGTCGGATCTGGTACTGGATAGAGCTCTTAAATTTATGTTCACAGCCGCGGTTGAAAAAGATCCGGAAGCTGATCCTCCGACAGGCAAAATATCCGCTCCTGACACTAAGACGAAGTTGACTTTTGTTATTGATGGTTCTGAACAGGATGGGCGATATGTTTATAAAGTTTCCGCCGAAGGAGACTCGGATCGTTCAGTGATGCGCATTCGAGCAGCAGTTGGTGGATTTATTCGGTATGCCGACTGTATACGCATTGATAAAGATAAGTTTGCGTTTCCTGATGGTCGAAGATATGACAAATTCGCTCGCCTTATTCTCCCATTGGCTAGAAACATTAGCGCTGTGGAGGCACAATTGGAACAAGCGGATATGGCCGGTCAAATGAACACGCAAACACTCGGCTTTGCGCAAAGCTAGATCGCAGGAAGTATTCATGTCCGAAATTATCAACAAAATGACATCAAAAGAGCGGGTAATGGCGGCTCTTGCTGATAAGCCAGTAGATCGACCTCCTGTTTGTACACCTACTAATGTTGCAACCGTTGAGTTGATGGATCTAGTTGATGCTCCATTTCCTGAGGCTAATCGTGATGGGGAAATGAATGCCAGGCTTGCAGCCACGGCCTACACTGAACTAGGGTTTGACACTATTGCCCCATATTTCACCATTATTCAAGAATCTTCCGCGCTTGGGTGTGATATGCAGTGGGAGCAAAAAGATAATTGGCCAACAGTGAGGATGTCGAACCCCATTTGGAAAAACTCTTCTGACGTACGAGTGCCAGAAGGTTTCTTAGAACACAAAGACACAAGAGCGATCACGGACTCCATCAAAATTCTCAAACAACAGTTTGGTGACGAGGTCGCTATCGTAGGTAAGACCATGGGGCCATGGACATTGGCCTATCATGTTTTCGGCGTTGAACCGTTCCTATTGGGTACGGTTGATGATCCGGCTGAGACCGTTAAAGCGCTGGAGGCACTGAAAGAAATCACAATACTTTATGGTCAGGCTCAAATTGATGCAGGAGCGGATGTTTTAACTGTCCCAGATCACGCTACAGGTGATCTCGTCAGCGGGGAATACTACCGGCGGTTTTTAATGGAGATGCATCAGGAAATTGAAGAGGAATTGCCGGTTCCTCTTATGTTACATATATGTGGTGCGACGGTGGATCGAATGCCTTATATAGCACAAACTGGAATGGCAGGCTTTCACTTCGATTCCAAGAACGATCCTGTTGAAGCGATGCAGGCGGTTGATGGGAAAATTAGACTTGTTGGCAATATAAACAATCCAACAACTCTTTATGCTCAAGGCCCGCGCGAAGTTCGTGCTGAAGTATATGCAGCATTAGACGCAGGTGTTCAGTTAATTGCGCCTGAATGTGCGATTCCACTTAAGACCAAACTTGAAAATCTTCTCGAAATCCCTTCTGCCATCGAGGATTGGGTTGCCGAAAGAGGTCTGAACTAGGAAGACAATTTGACGGTGTTTTGGTACCAAATATTGATTCATTTTCGATACCTGAAATGACACACTTAATAAGTTCCTGTAATTGCATTGCGGTAGCCAAATAGCCGAAAACATTTATACAACCATGAAAAGACGAGATTATTAATGACGATTACGCACGAAGGTCTTGCTGCCGAATTTGAATATGTAACCAGTCCAGGGGAACGTAAGCATATTTCCGATGCTATAGATGGCACTGCCGCGATAATGCAAGAAATGGCCTACTCTCTTATTATTGGTAACAATACTGACGTTGATCGCTTGACGTTGGAAGCGTTGAACAGTGGCTTCTCAGCCAATCAAATACTCGACGATGGATTGCTGAACGGGATGGCTATTGTAGGCGTCAAATTCAGAGATAACATAATATTTGTTCCGGAGGTGCTTGTCGCAGCTCGCGCAATGAAAGCAGGGATGGCACATATCGAACCTATACTTTCCGCTTCTGGGGCTGAACCAGCTGGAACGGTGATAATGGGTACTGTCAAAGGCGATTTGCATGATATCGGTAAAAATCTCTGCATCATGATGTTGCGTGGCGCAGGTTTCACTGTGCATGACATAGGAGTTGATTCATCTCCTGAAGATTTCATTGATGCTGTTGAAGAATATGACGCTGAGGTCGTGGGGATGTCAGCCTTGTTGACCACGACAATGCCGAATATGGGGAGAACTATTGCTGCTTTTGAAGATATGGGCCTCAGAGATGAAGTTCGTATTATGGTCGGCGGAGCGCCAGTCACACAGGACTTTGCCGATGAAATGGGTGCAGACGCTTATGGCGAAAACGCCGTAGATGCGGTTGACCGCGCTAAAGATCTTGTGAAGCTACTAGAAGAACTTAAATCCAGTTAGATCACACAAACTAATTCACGGCGGGCGCTGCTTACTTGATGAAGAAAAAAAACAGCGAAGAAACTGATAAAAACGTTGATGTGGCTAAAGCGGAAAAAAGTCTTAGTCGTCTTTTCGAGATGTACCGTGACATGGCCGTAAAAGCTGATAGTGTGATGCAGTCTCGTTGCCCATATAAAGACGCCGATAGCCGTTGCCACGCAAAATTCGGATGCCGTAACCAGTTTTTCACTAACGATCCGACAGCGGTTCCAGTTTGCGCTGGTAGTGACCTTATTGACTACAAAGAAGCATGGGACAACTGACCGACAGTCAATTTTTGTTTTTTTTCATGTACTGAGCCAGCCAGTTGGGACAATAGACATTTATCTACGAATATCACCGACTATATTTCGCCCTAAAATACATCAAAAAATAGTTTGAGCCCAATAATTCTTAATTCACATAACTTATCTGCAAATGAAGGCGATTCATTATTCGACTTTGCTGATGCTCTCTCCATACGAGTGCCCACATCATGCGGTCGGACTGGTGAATGCCATGAATGTATTGTTGAAATTCGACGCGGTCAAGACGCACTCACGGCGCCGTCTGCGGAAGAAACGTTTCTACGAGGTAATTATCGATTAGCCTGCCAAGCCCGAGTAAAGAAAACTGAAGTAGATATCGAGTTCCAAGTACTCCGTAGGCAACCCAGAATCCTCACTACATCAGTTACACGCCAAAGTGAACTAAGACCTGCTTACTGTCGAGTTGGGGACGATGTGGTTCACTATGGTCATGACAAGGCCGATGTGATCGGTAAGTATCCTGGTGCGATTTACGGAATTGCTGTGGATCTTGGAACAACCACGGTTGTGATGAATTTAGTTAATCTTGAGTCAGGGAGCATCGAATACACAGCGTCATTTGAGAATCCTCAACGGTTTGGTGGAAGTGACGTAATGAATCGTATCGTTTACGACGGTGGTGATAACGCTGGAGAACTTCGCTCTGTCATGGTTTCGGCAATAAACTTTGAAATTGGAGAAATTGTTCGCCAAAAAAAGATTCGTCGTAACCAAATTTTTGAACTTGTAGCTGTAGGAAATACAACCATGAGGGATCTGTTTTTTGGAGTCGACGTTCAAAGTATAGGTACTCGACCCTATAAGTCACTTATTGAAAAGCAGTTTCACGCAGAAGAAATCACGAGTACCTCACTTGTAACCAAAGCAAAAGATCTTGGTTTAAGGATCAATAGGAAAGGCACTGTTTACGGCGGACCATTAATCGCGTCACACTTAGGCGCTGATACAGCTGCTGATCTTCTTGCCATAGGCATTGAGAAGCAAAAAAAACCAATCATAGTTGTTGACGTAGGTACGAATACCGAAGTCGTTGTAGGCAACCGAGACAGGCTCTTGGCTGCGTCTTGTCCGGCTGGCCCCGCCTTTGAGGGGGGTGAAATTACTTATGGAATGCCAGGATATGAAGGAGCTATCGAGAAAATAAAAATCGAATCTGGCGGGATAGTGAATGTCGGTGTTATAGGAAACGGTGAGCCGATCGGGATATGTGGTTCAGGATTGATCGATTTGCTCGCTGAGTTGAGGCGTACGGGCTTGATGGATGAACTTGGTAAATTTCGTGATGGGTCTCCAGAATATATTTTTTCCGAACAGAGCAACCTGACATTATCCAGAGCTGACGTTTCTGCCCTTGCTCAGGCTAAAGCCGCTAATTATTGCGGTCAGGCAATTGTCCTGCAAAAGTATGGCTTGCCGTTGGAAAAATTCGAAAAACTTTACCTTGCTGGTGGCTTCGCAAATTATGTCGATGAATCTAACGCAATCGATATAGGTTTCATCACCAATATGCCTATAGATAAAGTAGAAAAAGTTGGGAATACATCAATTGCGGGAGCAGTAATAATGCTGCTTTCGACAAGAAAACGTGCGGAAATTGAAAAATTGGTCGGGACAATCGAACATGTTGAACTAGAGACAGTCCCGGAATTTTTTGACTTTTTTGTTGATGGTTGCCTTTTTAAGCCAATGGAACTCGTTTAGACCAAATCGATCGCGTCGTAATATATTGCATTAACTTATATGGTCTTAGCGTTTATCTCTTGAAAAAAATTATCAACATGACCGAAGGTTTTATCTCGCTATATGAACACCAAAGTACTAATAACTGACTATGTCTGGCCCTCAACGGACCCTGAACGTGAAATTCTCGAAGAAGCAGGGTTTGAAGTGATAGTTGCTCCCGATTCCTCTGAAGCCACCCTTGTTAAACTTGCATCAGATGCCGAGGCAATAATGTTTTGCTTTGCCCAAGTCACTGAAAAAGTTCTCGAATCAGCTGGGAATTGCAAAATCGCCGCAAGATACGGCATTGGGGTTGACAATGTCGATATTGATAAAGCAACCGAACTCGGAATAGCGGTTACAAACGTTCCTGACTATTGCATGGATGAAGTTACTGATCATGCCTTAGGCATGATCATCGCGTTAAACCGCAGACTTGTTCCGCACACAAAAAAAGTCACAGACGGTGGATGGGATGATGTCGTATTGGATGAGCCGATGCATCGCACACGCGGCGCTACTCTTGGGATAGTTGGCTTCGGAAGGATTGGCCGCTCCCTAGCTAGAAAAGCACACGGTTTTGGAATGAAAATTCTCGCGTACGATCCACTTATAGATGTCGGTAACGAGATTGATGGAGTCCGAGCAGTTACGCTAGATGAAATACTTGCAAAATCAGATTTTGTATCACTTCACGTTCCTTTGCTTCCTTCGACACAAAATATGATAGGCGCAGCTGAACTTTCCCAGATGAAACGGGGGGCGATAATCGTTAATTGTTCGCGAGGTGGGTTAATTGTTGAAGATGATCTTGCCAACTACCTAGCATCAGGCCATATAGCTGGAGCTGGTTTAGATGTTGTTGAACCAACGCCCCCCGATCCCTCCAGTGCTTTGCTAAGCCAAGAAAACATAATTATTACGCCACACACAGCTTTTTTTTCCCAAGCATCTACTATCGAATTGGAAAAACGTACAGCTCAGGAAGTAGTACGCGTCTTGCAAGGACATAAACCGGAAAATTTAGTCAACTCCGATGTGTTAGGGCGTTCACGGTCAGGTTTATAGACTTCGGTATTAATTGACAGTTATTCGATCAATAAGACAATCGAGGAAATCATTGTGGCATTCACATTAGGATATTCAACATATGCACTTAAAATGCTCGAGCCATCTGCAGCTGTTAAGCTGATCAAAGATGTCGGATTTGAAGCTCTTGAAATTTGTATGGCGGATGGTTGGTTGACATCACCTACAGTTTTCACTCCTGCTGAACAGTCAGATCTAGCGAGGCGTTGCGAAGATTTAGGTTTTGGATCGCCAATTACTTTTGGATTAATTGATGTATGTGCACCACAATCTGATCGTATAAAAATGTTGGATACAACCAAAAAGAAATTTGAAATGGCTCACCGCCTACACTATGACGATAGTGCGGTACTTATGACCACAACGCCAGGCCACTCCGCACCTCCATGGGAATCCGGAAAAGAGCAAATCCGTGATGCATTCTTATCGCTGGCCGACATGGCGCGCGAAAACGATATAGTTATTGCGATTGAAGCACATGCCGGAACCGATTTTGAAACACCAGAAAAGGCCGTTTGGATGATGGAAAATACCCGACATCCAAACCTTAAGCTCGATTTAGATATATCTCATTTTGTTGTAGAGGGAAGCGACTTGGTACACAGCGTCAACCTTGTAGCCAAGCATTCGGCTATGGTTCATATTAAGGACGGTGAGAAGTTAGATGGCGAAATTAGATTCTGTCTTCCAGGAGCCGGCGGTATAGACGTGGAGGCGTTTATGCTGTCATTGCGAAAAAATGGACTTGAGCACCTACCCGTGTTCGCCGAGGTCAGCGTCCAGCAATCGAGTCAGCCAGAATACAACCCACGCGAGACAGCACAGTTTTGTTTCAATGCACTTGACCAAGCCAGAAAAAGTGTGTAAATACGCACTCACCGATACTGGTAAAATGCTTACCATAACGCTAAATGCATAAAATCAAAATCAACACTATCCATCATCAATCAATGCCTATGAAAGATCGCCAAAGGGCATTGAGGTTTTGGCGTGACCTTCTCGGCCTTGAGGTTATTCCAGCACAAGAGGACGGTGAAGGATTAATTTGGATGCAGGCTGAAGATGGAACAATGATTCACTTGGTTCAACAGCAACCTGATAGCGGACCAAACGTTCACACAGCCTTCGAAGTAGAGGATTTTGACGGCGCTCTAGGTCGAATGAAAGACGCTGGATTCGACATTATTAAAGGTCCGGTCGAAAGAGCTGATGGACAAAAAGCCTTTTACGTTTATGATCCTGATGGTAATCGGCTTGAATTCACAACCAAGTCTGGGCTTAAGCCCTCTAGTCGAGTTGTTGATCGAATGGGACATACGCGGGAAGCCGAAGAGTAAGCCGCGTTCCGGGTCCGTACATTATCGATTAACACGCCGCCACTAAGTGTACAGGCGGCAAACTGAATCAATTCAATGAGAAAATGAACAATCATTATTGCTGAGCAGATAGTGTAAAGATTCGGTAGTGATTCTACGTATGAGGTTTTAACTCCACAGCTTATGGAAACTCGGGAGTTGGTAGCGCTACCATAGAAACAACAATCGAAGATGGTGATTTCTACATTCTTGTGAAATATTCTGCGAAAGAATTTTCGCAGCTGTTTTATGAATCATCTGACGCAAACACAATACGCCAACGTAGCTCAGTGGTAGAGCAGCTGTTTCGTAAACAGCAGGTCGGCAGTTCAATCCTGCCCGTTGGCTCCAACTCATCTACGTAACCGTAGTATTTCATGTATAGACCGATGAGATGCGTTTGAAGAGCATGTTATCTTCATGTTTTGCGACCGCCCTGCCCTATATCCCGCACTATCGTCACAATATGGCCCCTCAGTTGTTGAAGACTTATGCAGATGATGTGCGAAATGGGTGCTAGACTTGCTTCATGTAGCTGAATATTTCAGAAAAATATTTGGTTAATTCTGATTACATAAGCAGTAACACTCAGTAGTAACGCGAGTGTTGGAGATTTTGGCAAAAGTATTGTCAGCAATTCAGTACAGCGAACACCCAATTCTTAAGAACACCGTATTCATTGCTGCATGGGGAGGTTGGCCCGATGCAGCAGAGTCTGCAACGCGTTCACTGCGAGAGCTCGTAACACAGCTATCCGCTACTAGGTTTGCCAGTATAGACCCTGAAGAGTTTTACGACTTTGCCGAGCAGCGACCTATTATTTCTAATGAGTCCGATGGTAGTCGAAAACTTACATGGCCAAAAAACGAGTTCTATTATTGGAAATCTGACGATGGGGGACGTGATCTTTTAATTTTTATCGGAGTCGAACCCAATCTTAAGTGGCGCACGTACACCGACATACTTCATAAAGTTGTTAAAGCTAGCGATGTAAAACTGCTGGTCACGGTAGGCGCTTTGCTTGACTCGGTGCCACATACCCGGTCTCCACGAGTGATCGGTTCATCTGTAAACGCTGACCTTGGTCCTGGATTCGAACATATTAAATACCCAGTACCCAACTACGAAGGACCGTCAGGTCTTACTTCGGTGTTAATGGATCGGCTTGCTGGAGACAAAATTCCATCAGCTAGCATATGGGGGCATTCACCACATTACTTGCAGGTCGCTCAAAACCCGACGGTTACACATGCCATTCTGACAGAACTACAAAATTTTATATCCGCACCAATTGACCTAATAAAACTTTCTAAAGAGTCTGAGGAATTTGACGAAAATCTTGTTCGCGCACTCGCTGACCAACAAGAAATTGAAGGCTACGTAAAACGACTTGAAGAGAGATACGATTCTGAAGAGGAATATCGGCAGAGTCCTGAACCAGCTGCACTCGTGCAGGAGCTGGAAGATTTTTTGCGGCAACAGAGGGACAGCAGTGCAGATAGTGACGATGAGGACACACGAAATTGAGCACACTCGTTGACCGTTTACAACGTTTGGGTCAAATTGAGCGCGCAGGGTTTGGGTTTGGGGCTTCGGCGCAGCAAAAAAAAGTACCGACAATCCTTGTCGGAGTTATTAGAGGCGACAACGATTCAGTTACTGAAGGTTCGCCAGACTTTCTCGTTCTCGATTCATGTCCGGATACCACACAAATAGCCAGTTTGAATAAACAACAATCTATTTGGGGAATGTTCGTTGGTAGCGATAATAGGACAAAGGCTGATCAAGCGGGCAAAATCGGCGCTGATTTCTTGATCGTTATTGATGAATCCGCGCCAGCGTCCATAATCCTCGAAAATGACCTTGCAAATGGTTTTTTGATTGACAGAGACATCAATAAACATCGAGCTAAAGCTATAGATGCCATTGGGTTCGATTTTTTTATTCTTGATGGAAAATCGGTTGAAATGCCATTGACTATTGGCTCTGTACTAGACATACAAGAGCAACTCA
>MDTE01196582.1_pt1 | contig 13526 bp, 11 predicted proteins | sample 811231 | NCBI WGS metagenome assembly MDTE01 (sample SAMN05326651, study PRJNA326480) | marine metagenome | isolation source: seawater | place: Indian Ocean: Red Sea | collected 2010
TATCAAAGTGTCCTATGTTACATAATATAGCTCTATCTTTCATTTCTCTAATATGATCTGCTGTAACAATATCTTTATTTCCTGTTGCAGTTACTACTATATCTGCCTGACTTATCATATCGCTCATTGTAACAACTTCGTAACCCTCCATTGCTGCTTGTAGTGCACAAATTGGATCTGTCTCTGTTATCATTACTCTAGCACCTGATTGTCTTAAAGAAGCAGCGCTGCCTTTACCTACATCTCCAAAGCCAGCAACAATTGCTACTTTTCCAGACATCATAACGTCAGTAGCTCTTTTAATTCCATCAACTAAACTCTCTCTACAACCATATAAATTATCAAACTTGGATTTAGTTACTGAGTCATTAACATTAATAGCAGGTACTAATAGTTTTCCTTCATTCTCCATTTTTTTTAGAGCTAACACCCCGGTTGTTGTTTCTTCCGAAAGACCTTTAATATCTTTCATTAAATTTTTATATTCTTTATGCATTAATGCTGTTAAATCCCCTCCATCATCAAGTATCATATTAGGTTTCCAATCTTTTTTACCTTCGATTGTTTGTTTAACACACCACCAATATTCTTCTTCTGTTTCACCTTTCCAAGCAAAAACTGGAATCCCTGCTTTTGCAATTGCAGCAGCTGCATGATCTTGTGTAGAAAATATATTGCATGATGACCATCTAACTTCAGCTCCAAGTTTAACCAAAGTTTCTATTAAAACAGCAGTTTGTATTGTCATATGAAGGCATCCTACAATTCTTGCTCCTTTAAGAGGTTGTTTATCTTTATACTCTTTTCTTAATGCCATTAATCCTGGCATTTCAGTTTCTGCTATAGAAATTTCTTTTCTTCCAAAATCTGCTAAACTTATATCTTTTACCTTATAGTCATCCATGGTCCGCGGCTTTTAACAGTTTTATTTTGAATTATCAACTCTTAGTTATAATTTTTTGGAAATTTAATTTCAATCATTGCTCCTCCATTTAGATTATTAGAGGCATATATTTCACCTTTATGAATATGTACTAAATTTTTAACAATATTAAGTCCTAGCCCAGAATGTTCCCCAAAATTTTCCGGTCTATTACTATAGAATCTATCAAAAATTTTTTTTATATCTTTCTCCTTAAATCCTTCTCCTTGGTCAGATACTTTTAAAAAAATGTAATTTTCATTTTGATCTAGTTCTACAATTACTATTGATCCGCTTTTACTAAATGAAACCGAGTTATCTAATAAATTTGCAATAATTTGCTCAACTCTATTACTTATACCTTTTATAAAATAATTATTTGAGCCAGAAGTATTTAATTTGATATTAATATTCTTTTTTTCAATATAAATATTATTAAAATCATCTACTACTGAATCTATAATTGGTTTTAAGTCTAGATTTTCCATTTGTTCAGAAGATATTGCTAATTCATCTTTCAACATTTGAGAATAATCAGTTATTAGTCTATCAATTCTTGATACATCGTGTATCATAATTTTAAGAAGCTTTTCTTGTTTATCTTTATCTGTAGTATCTGAAATTATCTCGGAAGCACTTTTAAGAGATGCAAGAGGATTTCTAATTTCGTGGACTAAATCTGTAGAAAAATTTTCAGAAGCTTTTATTCTATTATTTAATTCTTTTGTCATTTCGTCTAAAGATTTTGATAACATACCCAGCTCATCGTTTCTTTTTTTTATCTGTTCGATTTTTGTTTCTTTTTTACTCTTTGACTTAACTATTTTTGTATAATCTACTAAATTTTTAATCGGTTTTAAAAAGTATCTGTTTAATACAATTGAAAAAATTAAAATGACTAGGGCTACCAATATAGCTGTTCTTAAAATAAAATTTTTTCTTTCTTCTATTGCAGCTTTTATATCGAGAGAATTTTCACTTATTGCGATATAACCAATATTTTGATATTCTTTAGAAACATTTTTCAATGTAACTAATATAAATTGATTATAATTTTCCTCTATATAAGTAAATGGTTTTCCTATTTCTTTTGATAAAGCATAATTTTCAACTCTTTTGTTTAAAGTAAAAACCTTGCTTGCATTTTTTTCAGATTGATTGTTTGTGTTATTAATTGATTCATCATTTAGAGTATTCATTTCGATTACATCAGTAGTTTGTACAAAAGATCTTGGATCAAGATCTAAAGTATCTGTATCTCCAATTAAGTTAAACTCATTATCAAAAATAGTTACTCTATCGAGATTTTGAAATAAAAATCTTGTAGAAAATAAAAAATTTCTTATTTCATCCTGATTAAATTCGACATTAAGTCTATTTAAGTGACCAATAGTATTATTTAAAATTTCAATATGTTTTGATTGTTTAGCTTTTATAAGGTTGGGTTGAACACTGTTTAAATATATAATTGTTATTAAACCTATAATTATGAAAATTAAAAAATTTATAAATAAAAATTTTCTTAAAATTGAAAGATTTTTTAAAAAATAACTAAACATTAACTAACATTCCATCTATAGCCACTTCCATATCGAGTTTCTATGGCAGAAAAATTATTATCTACTTGTTTAAATTTTTTCCTTATTCTCTTTATGTGGCTATCGATAGTTCTGTCTTCGATATCTGTATCTTCTCTATAAGCAATGTCCATTAATTGTGATCTTTCTTTAATTATTCCTGGTCTTTTCGCTAATTCTTTAACAATTAAAAATTCAGTTGTTGTGAGTTTATCAGGAAGTTGCTTACCGTTCCATTCACATTCCAATTGAGAGGGGTCTAATTTCAATTTTCCATGAGATATTATATTTTTATTATCATCAATATTCGCTGTATCTTTTTTTCTAAGCTGTACTCTAATTCTTTCAATTAAAACTTTAATTGAAAATCCTCCAGATTTTTTAATAAAATCATCGGCTCCTAATTTTAACCCAAGAAGCTCGTCTACTTCCTCATCTTTCGATGTTAATAATATTACTGGAAGTGAGGTTTTTTTTCTAAGTTTTCTCAAAAGTTCTTCACCATCCATTTTTGGCATCTTTACATCTATTACTGCTAAATCAGGTGGAGTTCTTGTGATACCTATGTATGCACTTTCTCCATCTAAATATGTTTGAACATTAAATCCTTCTTTTTCTAAAGCAATGCTTATACTTGTTAAAATATTTCTATCGTCATCAACTAGTGCAATTGTCTGTTTCATAAATCAGATACTAAAAATACTAAATTGTTCTAATTAGGGCAATACAGCTTAATTAGTGCAACATACCCCAATTTTCTCCAGAATTTAAATCTATTAAAAGTGGAACTGTAAATTTATGATAATCACTCGACTCAACTCCAATCATAATTTCTCTAATTATTTTTAACATATCTTGAACACTTGAAGATTTAATTTCAAAAATTAATTCATCATGTATTTGTAATAAAATTTTTACCTTGTCAGCGCCGTATTCTAAGAATTTTTTATTTAATCTAATCATTGCTAGACGCATTAGCTCTGAAGCAGATCCTTGAATTGGTGCATTAATTGCGGCTCTCTCTTGAAAGTTTCTAACATTATAATTTTTATCATTAATACCACTTAAATGAGTTCTTCTTCCAAAAATGTTGTGTACATAACCACTCTTTCTGCAAAATTTTATTGTTTCATTCATATATTCTTTGATTTCAGGAAACTTTATAAAATAAGAATTTAAAAATTCCTCAGCTTCAAGATTAGAAACTCCAATTTGTTTAGCTAAGCCATACTGTGATATTCCATATATAATTCCAAAGTTTATGGCTTTAGCTTTTCTTCTCATATCTATATCAACTTCCTTGATTTTTTTATTAAAAACCTGGCTCGCAGTAATTGAATGGATATCTTCATTATTTACAAATGCATTTTTTAATCCTTTTACGTCTGCTATCTCGGCTAAAATTCTCATTTCAACTTGATTGTAGTCAGCTGAAACTAAAGAATAACCTTTGTCAGCAATAAATGATTTTCTTATATCTTTACCATCGTCAGTTTTTATAGGAATATTTTGTAAATTAGGATCGCTAGATGCTAGCCTACCTGTTGTAGTAGCTGCTAACAAAAAAGATGTATGAATCCTTTTCGTTTCTGGGTTTATATGTTCTGGCAAAGAATCAGTATATGTATTTTTTAATTTAGTAAGTTGTCTCCAGTCTAAAATTAACTTAGGAAGTCTATGTCCTTTAAATGCTAAATCTTCTAAAACACTTGCACTTGTGGCAAAACTACCTTTTTTTGTTTTTTTTAGAGAAGCAATTTTTAATTGATTATACAGTATTTCACCAAGTTGTTTGGTAGAACCAATATTGAATGGTGATTTAGTTATTTTAAAAATATCTTTTTCTAGTTGTTTTATTTTAAGATAAAATTTATTAGAAAGTTTTGCTAAAAAATTGTTATCTATTTTAACTCCATGAATTTCCATTTGAGCTAAAATTTCAACCATTGGTTTTTCAAAATTTTCATAAATCTTTAATAATTTTTCAAATTTCAAATTTTGAAGGAAAAGTTTATATAATCTTAAAGCAATATCGGCATCTTCTGCTGCATAATCTTTTGCTAATAGTACATCCACTTCACTAAAATTTAATTGTTTTTTTCCACTTCCTACCAAGGTCTTAAAAGGTATATTTTGATGTTTCAAATGAATTTCTGCAAGACTATCTAAATTATGTCTATTTTTTCCAGCATCCAATACATATGACATTAACATAGTATCCTCCATAGAACTAATTTTAATTCCTCTTTTAAAAAAAACTATGTAATCAAATTTAATATTCTGACCTATTTTTTTTATACTTTTATCCTCTAAATATGGTTTAAGTATTTTTAAAACTTTTGCAGAGTCTAAATTATTTCCAGACTTATGCGCTAAAGGAATATATCCAGAATATCCAGGTTTATAACACAATGAAATACCAACTAACTCTGCCTGATGAGGATCTAAAGAACTTGTCTCAGTATCGATTGCAAATTCACCCATTTCATCTGCTTCTTTTAGCCAATTTTCTATTTCATTTTCTTTTTTAAATAAAAAATATTTTTCTTTAGATATTTTGTTGTTATAAGATTTAGTTTTAATTTTATCTTGCTTGCTATCATCAAAACCAATTTCACCATATGTAGAAATTGCAGAACTTAGAAGTCTATTAAACTCCATTTCTCTTAAAAAAGAGTAAAGTTTATCTTTATCGATATTTTTTAAAATAAAGTCATCCAATTTATCATTGACAGGTACATCTTTTTTTAAAGTTACAAGTTTTTTACTAATTATTGCTTTATCTTTATTTTCTATAAGAGCTTCTCTTCTTTTATTTTGTTTAATTGTATGAGCGTTTTTTAAAAGTTTTTCAAGTGTGCCAAATGTATTAATTAATTCCGCTGCAGTTTTTACTCCAATTCCTGGAACTCCCGGAACATTGTCACTAGCATCTCCAGCCAAAGCTTGAACATCAATTATTTGTTCGGGTTTTACACCAAACTTTTGTTTAATATCTTCAATTCCAAAAAATTTATTTTTCATTGGATCAAAAATTCTTGTGTTCTTTCCATGAAGTTGCAAAAGATCTTTATCAGAAGAAACAATTGTTGTTTTTGCTCCAATTTTATTAACCTGTTCAACATAAGTTGCAATTAGATCATCTGCTTCATAATTTAATTGTTCAATTGATGGTAAATTAAATGCTAAAACTGATTTTCTTATAAAGTCGAACTGAGGAATTAAATCATCAGGTGCATCAGATCTATTTGCCTTATAATCACTATAAATTTCATTTCTAAAATTTTTTCTTGCAGAGTCAAAAATTACAGCAAAATGAGTGGGCTTTTCTTTATTTTCATCTGATTTTGCATCTTCTAATAGTTTAAATAGCATATTACAAAAACCACTGACTGCACCGACAGGTAAACCATCACTTTTTCTTGTTAAAGGTGGTAGCGCATAATATGCTCTGAAGATATATCCTGAACCATCAATTAAATAGAAATGATCTGTTTTTTTTATTTTTGACATAAAATGTATGAATTAATTTATACTAATTATAACATATATCTACCGATCATAGAGCTTATTAAGATATGGATGAAAAATTATTAAAATTTAGAAAATTTATTTAGGTGATCTCTTAGATAGAATTCTTTGTAAAGTTCTTCTGTGCATTTTCAATCTTCTCGCAGTTTCTGATACATTTCTATTGCATAGCTCAAACACTCTATGAATATGTTCCCATTTTACTCTATCTGCAGACATAGGGTTTTCAGGTGGAGAAGCTTTTTTGTTTGGGTCAGCCAATAAGGCTTTTTCAACATCTTCTGCATCAGCTGGTTTGGCTAAATAGTCTATTGCGCCATCTTTAACAGCCTCAACAGCTGTCGGAATATTTCCATATCCAGTAAGCATTATAACTCTAGTATCTGAACCTAGTTTTTTAATTTCTTTTACAACCTGTAGTCCATTTCCGTCGCCCAATCTAAGATCAACCACAGCAAAACCTGGAGAAGAATTTTTAATTTCCTGAATTCCTGCTTTTACACCTTCTGCTTGTGATACTTGAAAACCCTTCTTTTCCATTGCTCTAGCCAATCTTTCTCTAAATGGACTATCATCATCAACTAAGAGCAGGGTTTTATTATTAAAATCACTAATTTTTTTCATTTCCGTCCCTAATCCAAGGAAGTATATGGGCCATAAAAAAATAAATTCAAGGCTAAGATTTAACTTTACATTGATAGATATATCTCATAAATGGTCGGATATTGTTAATTCGCATAGTAGATATGCGAATTTTTTTTGTTAGATTTTTTTTGGGGAGCGAGATATGAAAAAATTTAAATCAGTTGATGAATTAATTAGTCAACTACAACCTGATAAACCTGTTTATTGTATAAGAAAAAGATCTATACAAGTTGCCTCTAAATTCTTTCAAGAAAGATTCCCAGGAAATATACTTTACGCGGTAAAGACAAATCCAAATAAAGAAATTTTAAAAACTATTATTCAAAGCGGTATTAAGAAATTTGATGTTGCTTCTGTTGAAGAAATTAAAACTATTAAACAACTAGATCCAAATTTACAATGTAGCTACATGCATACTGTAAAAAGTAGAGAAAGTATCAAAGAAGCTTATTTCAACTATGGAGTTAAAGTTTTCTCTTTAGATACTAAAGAAGAATTAATTAAAATTTTAGAAAGTACAAATAATGCAAAAGATTTAAATTTTTTTGTTAGAGTAGCAGTATCAAATGAACATGCAGAAATAGATTTATCAAAAAAATTTGGCGCGTTACCATCAGAGGCAATGGGACTTCTAAGATTGGCTAAAGCAAATTCAAAAAAAGTTGGATTAAGTTTTCATGTTGGGTCACAATGTATGCATCCAATATCATATGCTAAAGGCATAACCGAAATCGGTAATATAATTAAAAAAACAAAAATTCTTCCTGATTATATAAATGTTGGAGGAGGATTTCCTACAATTTATCCTGATTTAGTTCCTCAATCTTTGGAAAGTTATTTTGAAGAAATTAAAAATAGTATAGCAAAACTTAAATTAGAAAAAATGCCAGAAATTTTATGTGAACCTGGAAGGGCTATTGTTGCAGAAAGTGGATCAACAATTGTTAGAGTAAATTTAAGAAAAAAACAAAAACTATATATAAATGACGGAACATATGGATCTTTATTTGATGGTGGCGTTCCAAATATAGTGTACCCAACAAGACTTATAACTAATGGAAGAGTTATTTCAAAAAAATTAACTTCATTTGATTTCTATGGTCCAACATGTGATAGCATGGATTATATGAAAGGGCCTTTCTTGCTACCAAATAATATTAAAGAAAATGATTATATAGAATTAGGTCAGCTTGGAGCTTATGGGTTAACTTTTAGAACTCAATTTAATGGTTTCTTCTCTAATGAGATTTATGAAGTTGAGGACAGTCCAATAATGTCACTATATATTCAAGAAACTAAAAATCAGTTTCTTGTTGCATAAATGTCTAACAAAAAACATCCCGGACATAACAGTAAAAAAGAATTTCTAAATAAACCTGTTGAGCATATAGATATAACCGCATTTGACTCTAGAAAAATTATTTCTTCTATGGAAAAAATGTCCTTCGTTTCAAGAGAGACAGCAAATGCTGCAAAAATTTATAATGAAATGTTAAAAGACAAAGACTGTACTATTTTTCTTACTCTAGCAGGATCTACTTCTGCAGCTGGGTGTATGCATATATATAGGGATATGGTTAAATATAATATGGTTGATGCAATTATTGCTACTGGAGCTTCTATAATCGATATGGATTTTTTTGAAGCTCTAGGCTTTAAACATTATCAAGGATCACAATTCCAAAATGATACTGAACTGAGAGAAAATTATATAGATAGAATTTATGATACTTACATTGATGAAGGTGAACTTCAGATATGTGATAAAACTATAGGTGAAATAGCAGATAGTTTAGAACCTCGAAGCTATACATCAAGAGAGTTTATTCACCAAATGGGAAAATATTTAAAATCTAATGCTAAGAAAAAAGATTCATTAATAGAAGTAGCTTACGATAATAATGTACCAATATTTTGCCCTGCATTCACAGACTCTAGTGCTGGATTTGGGTTGGTAATGCACCAGGAGAGAAATCCAAAAAAACATATAACAATAGATTCAATAAGAGAATTTAGAGAATTAACTGAAATAAAAATAAGATCAAAAGGTTCGGGTTTATTTATGATTGGTGGAGGTGTGCCAAAAAATTTCATTCAAGACACTGTTATATGTGCTGAACTATTAGGAAAAAACATCGATATGCACAAATACGCAGTTCAAATCACTGTGGCCGACTCTAGAGATGGAGCTTGCAGTAGTTCAACCTTAAAAGAAGCTAGCTCTTGGGGAAAAGTAGACGTCACTAAAGAACAAATGGTTTTTGCTGAAGCAACCAGTGTTCTTCCTTTAATTGCAAGTGATGCTTATCACAATGCAGAATGGAAAAATAGAGAAAGAAAGAATTTTTCTAATATTTTTGGATAGAAAATTGAATTATTTATCTAACAAAAAAGGTTTTTTAGGAATTGATAATAAATTCAATTTTAAAGAAAAAGTGGTTATAATTCCTTTTGGCTTAGAAAAAACTGTAAGTTATGGAGGAGGAACGAAAAATGGTCCAAAAGAAATAATTAAAGCTTCTCATCAAGTTGAACTATACGATGAAGAACTAAAATGTGAACCATTTAAAAAAATTGGAATAAAAACATTAAAACAATTTAAAATTAATAATAATATTCATAAAGCAATTAACCAAATTGCAGAAATAAATAAAAAAATTTTGGATAATAAACTTTTCCCTGTCACTCTAGGCGGTGAACATTCAATTACTCCAGGATGTATAAAGCCTTTTGTGAAAAAATATAGAAAACTCACACTTTTACATTTTGATGCGCATGCAGATTTGAGAGAAAGTTATGCTGGAGAAAAATTTTCTCATGCATCAGCAATTAAAAGATGTATGGATCATAATAATGTATCAGTAGTGTCTTTTGGGATAAGAAACATATCTGCAGAAGAAATTCAAATATTAAATAAAAATAAAAAAAGAATAAATATTTATTGGGCAAAAGACAAAAAAAAATGGAATTTAAAAAAATTTAAAAAATTGATAAAAAATAAAGATGTTTACATAACCTTTGACGTTGATAGTTTTGATTCTAGTATCATGCCTGCAACTGGAACTCCAGAACCAGGGGGAATATTTTGGGATGAAGCTTTAGAAATAATTAGAATCGCTTGTAAAAATTCAAAAATTGTTGGTGCAGATGTAAATGAATTATCACCTATAAAAGGTTTTAATAGTTATAATTTTTTAGTTGCAAAACTAGTTTATAAAATTCTTTCTTACAAATTTTTATTGAAATAAGTTAAATTGGCTTAAAAGTTTTTAATAGAATCCTAAATGGTATCAACATTAATATAGCAACCAATAATTTCACTGCTAAATCTCCAAGGGCTAAAGTAAACCAAGGTATGCCTGTTGCATAAAATGCAACTGAGAAAAATAAAAAAGTATCTATTAAAGAACCATTAATTGAAGAAGCTAAAGGAGGTATAAACCAATATTTATTTCTAAGTTTATCAAAAACATATATATCTATTCTTTGTGATACAATAAAAGCTGTACCTGACCCTATTGCAATCCTTATTGAAATAAAATCTGTAAAGTTAGTTGAAAAAAAAAGTGTAAATGAAATTCCAATAAAAAAACCAAAATATACTATTTTTTTAGCAATCTCTTTTCCATAGGATCTATTTGCTAGATCAGTAATTAAAAAAGCAATTGGATAGGTAAATGCTCCATATGTCAAAATTTCAGATAATCTATAATATTGAATTGGAAATTGTACTAAATAATTAGAAAGAAGCACAACTATTCCCATGATTACAGATAGCAACAAAACTGTTTTGTTCATCATTATTAAATATAGTGAAATTATACGCTTTTAGCTAAAATAATTTTTTTTATTTTTTTTAATCTAGGAGACAAGTTTTTTTGTTTTGCTGAAATTAGGAATTGATCAAAACTACCTTTTTTGTCTACTGTTCTTATGCCGGCATTAGAAACCGTTAACTTAATAGACTTATTTAATGATAAACTTTTGAATCTTACTTTTTTTAAATTTGGTAAAAATCTTCTTTTTGTTTTGTTGTTAGCATGACTAACATTATGACCTTTAAGAGGTATTTTTCCAGTCAATTCACATTTTTTAGACATAAATAATTTCGTGATATATATTTCAGCAATAGTTTTCAGTCAAGTTTATAATTACTTGGATCCTATTATTTCTTTAATATTTTTAATCCCGTCTAAACTTAAAATCTCATATAGTTCTTTAGAAATTTTATTAACTATATTGGGTCCTTGATAAATCATGCCAGTATATAGTTGAATGTAACTTGCTCCAGAAATAAATTTTTCATAAGCACTTTTTCCTGAATCAATTCCTCCTACTCCAATTATCTTAATTTTATTTTGAAATTTTTTATAAAATTCATTTATTAGTAAATTTGACTTTAACTCTATTGGTTTTCCAGATAGTCCACCCTTTTCAAGTTTATTAATATTTTTTAAATTTTCTCGATTTCCATCAGAAGTATTTGAAATAATTATAAATTTTATATTTTTAGCTATAAGAACATTTCCAATCGCATCCAAATCTTGTATTTTAATATCTGGTGCAATTTTAACCGCAATATTTATAGAGGAACTAAGTTTTGTTTTTTCTTCATTTAATGCATCTAATAATTCTTCTAGCTCTTTTGGATTATGAAAACTTCTTAAATTTTCAGTATTTGGAGATGAAATATTTATAGTTATATAATTTCCTAGATTATAAAAAGTTCTAAAACATTTTAAGTAGTCATCAATTCTATTTTTTACATCTTTATTTGGACCAATATTTATTCCTAACATTCCGTTTGGAGGATTTTTTTTAATATTCAAAGCAACATCTTCTGATCCTATATTATTGAATCCTAGTCTGTTTATTAATGCTTTATCTTCTTCAAGTCTAAATATTCTTGGTTTAGAATTCCCAAATTGAGATTTTGGTGTAATTGTTCCTACTTCTGCAAATCCAAAACCTAACTTAAATAAGGAATTATACACCTCGGCATTTTTGTCAAAACCAGCAGCAATACCAATGGGATTTGGAATTTCTTTATCTAAAAATTTAACTTTTAAACAATCGTAGCTTTTTGCTTTTAATGGAATTATATTTGTTTTAAGTGCTTTTACTGCTAAATCATGTGCTGTTTCTGGATCAAATTTAAAGATTAATGATCTAATTTTTTCAAACATTATTAATTTTTTCTCTAATAAGTTCTTTAGTTTCTTTAATTCCAAAAAAACTAATAAAAAAACCTAGTCTAGGGCCATTTTCATCACCAAATACAACTTCATAAATTAATTTAAACCAATCTCTCAAATTTTCTTTGTATCCATTTTCTTTTCCAACTGAATAAATATTAGTTTGTATCTCTTCAGGTAACATATTTTCATCACATTTTTCCAACATCTTTATTAATTCCTCAAGAGCTTTTTTTTCATTTGAATTTGGTATTTTGTATTTTTTAGTTTCTTTGATTACTTCATTAAAAAATTTTATAGAATACTCAATAAGTTTATCAAAAATAGGAGAGTTTTCTTCTTTGATATTTGGTTTATATTTCTTAACAAACTTCCATAATAAATCTTTTGTATTTGCATTACTTGTTTCAACTAAATTTAAAAGCATTGAAAAAGTCATTATAAAAACTTCTTTTGGAACATTTCCATTATGAACATGCCAAACAGGATTTAAAATTAACTGTTTTATATCTTGATTTTTTGATTTATCTATAAAATCTAAATATTCATCAACTGTTTTAGGAACAAGTTCTTTATAAAGTTTTTTTGCTCTTTTTGGATTTTGATACATAAATAATGACAAGCTTTCAGGCGAAGCAAAATCTAACCATTCATCTATGGTTATTCCATTTCCTTTAGATTTTGAAATTTTTTCACCTTTTTCATCCAAGAATAATTCATATGCGAATCCAGAAGGATTTGTTTTTCCTAATAAATTAATAATTTTAGTGGAAAGTATTGCACTCTCAATCAAATCCTTTCCATACATTTCAAAATCTACATCTAGTACATACCATCTCATTGCCCAATCTACTTTCCATTGTAATTTACATTCTCCATCTAAAATACTTTTTTCTAGCTTATTTCCATTGTTATCAAAAATAATTTTTGAATTTTTTTCGTCAATTTCTATTATTGGTATTTCTAGAACTTTTCCAGTTTCTGGACAAATTGGCAAAAATGGAGAATATGTTTTTTGTCTCTCTTTTCCTAATGTAGGTATTATTATATCCATAATACCTTGATAATTTTTTAGTACTAGTTTTAAAGCATCATTAAATTTTCCAGAGGTGTAAAGATTTGTTGAGCTTTTAAATGTATATTTAAATCCAAATTGATTAAGAAACTTTTTTAACATTTCATTGTTATGATTTCCAAAACTATTAAACTTATTAAATGGATCAGGAACTTTAGTAAGAGGTCTATTCAAATTTTTTTCTAGTAATTCTTTATTTGGAACGTTATCAGGTATCTTTCTTAAACCATCCATATCATCAGAAAATGTAATTATCTCTTTTGGAATATCAGTTAAATGGTCAAGTGCATTTACTACCATTGATGTTCTCGCAACTTCACCAAAGGTACCAATATGAGGAAGTCCGCTTGGACCATATCCTGTTTGTAATATTATTTTATTTTTTTTATCAATGTTTTGTTTTCTTTCTCTAAGAATTTTTTTTGCTTCAACAAACGGCCATGCATTTGTTTTATCAATAATTGTTTTATCTATAGATGGCATCATGTTTTTGTAGATATTTTAACAGTTTTATTGATTGTTAAAATGTTGAATTTTATTTACCATAAAATAATGTCCAAGCAAAATGTACAATTATAAAA